>ERZ1370068.6867-contig-5822_pt1 | contig 71230 bp, 90 predicted proteins | sample MGYA00561227_ERZ1370068 | MGnify/ENA primary metagenome ERZ1370068 (study PRJEB38410, sample SAMEA6850437) | metagenome | study: Metagenomic assessment of the ecological functions of the soil: analysis of the soil microbiota associated with the...
CTGCGGCAGAAGCTCGAGGTCGCGCTGGCCGGAGAATGAAACGTCTGGCCTCGTGAGCGCGGTCTACGGCACCGCGCCGCTCGAGCTCGAGCAGCTCGCGGCACGCTACGAGCAGCTCGCCCAGCGCCTGCGTCCGTTCATCACCGATACGTCGCTGCTCGTCGACCAGCGCGCTTTCGCGACGGCAAGACGGTCCTGCTGGAAGGAGCGCACGCGACGCTGCTCGATCTCGACCACGGACCTATCCCTTCGTCACCTCCTCGAGCACCGTCGCGGGCGGCGCGGCGCCGGGAATCGGGATCGGACCGACGCGGATCGACGAAGTGATCGGCGTCGCCAAGGCGTACGTGACCCGCGTCGGCGAGGGGCCGTTCCCGACGGAGATCGAAGGTGCGGACCAGGCAGCGCCTGCGCGAGCTGGGCGGTGAGTTCGGAACGGTCACCGGCCGCGAGCGGCGCTGCGGTGGCTGCGGATCCTCGTCGCGCTGCGCGTACGCGGTCCGCCTGAACGGGATCACCTGGCTGCGCGCTGACGAAGCTCGACGTGCTCTCGGCGTTCGCCGAGACTGCCCGTCTGCGTCCGCTACCGCCTGCGCGGACGGCAGCGAGACGGACGAGTTCCCCGCCTACCAGTCCGACTTCCACCATTGCGAGCCGGTCTACGAGACGCTTCCCGGCTGGGGGAGACGGCTCGACGAGATCGCCGAGGTCTCGAGCTTCCCGATGCTGCGCGCGCGGTACATCGAGTTCGTCGAGCGAACGGCTCGGCGTCGAGATCTCGCTGATCGGCACCGGCCGCGAGCGCGAGGCGCGTGCTCGCCCAGCACGGGCTTCGCCGGCGCTGCCGGCTAGCATGCGGAGCCAGCCGCTTCGGGCGCGTTGACGTTGACGAGCTGCCGCTGGTCGAGCACTGACCAGTGACCGTGGCACAGCTCGGCGAGCGCGTCGCGGAGGGCGAGTTCTCCTGCGGTGAGCCGGCGCCCAACAGGGCGAGCGCCGCGCGCGCGGTAGGCGCCCGGCAGCGGCCCGGTCTGGGGAACGGCGGCCTCGTCACAGGCCTCGCCCAGCGCCCGGACGAGCTTCGGGGTGGCGAGAGGAACGTCGACCGGGAGGAAGACGCAGACGTCGTTCCAGCCGCGCGGAGGCCGGCGACGATTCCTGGCCAGCGGTGCCCGCAGGTCGGTGCCGTCGTCGTCGAACTCGGAACGGCAAATCGGCAGCTCGTCGGCGATCCTTGCCGAACGCGAGCGTTCAGTCGCAGGCCTCGCCGAGAGTCCGCCAGGCGCTGCTCGGCGAGCGTCTCGCCGTTCAGGCGGGCGAGGCGCCTTCGGCGAGCCGAAGCGGCGGCTTGCGCCGCCGACGAGCAGCATCACCGGTCAGACCGACGACGCCGCCATTGCTGTACAGCGTTGACGCGAGCGCCGCGCGCGAAACCGCGAGAGCGTGACGCGGCGGTCGCGCGGCGCAGATCGACGGCGAGGCTCGACGGGGCGCCGACCGCGACCACGATCGGGCAGCCCGCAACGTGCCGCCTTCTGGACGAGCTCGAAGCGAAAGCCGCCCGCTGACGCAGAGGATCGCGTCGGCGAGCGGCAGCCGCTGCGTCGCGCGAAGGCCCATCCGATCACCTTGTCCATCGCGTTGTGCCGCCCGACGTCCTCGCGCGGGCAGAGCAGCTCGCCCGTGGGTCGAAGAGCCCGGTGGCATGCAGACCGCCGGTCTCGGCGAAAGCGGGCTGCGCGATCGCGTAGGCGTTCGGGCAGCCCGGCAGAGCTAACGCAGGCGGAGCTCGCAGGTCGCTTCCGCGACCTCCGGCGCCTCGACGGCAACCGCCTCGAGCGCGCGCCTGCTGCAGACGCTGCACGAGGACGAGGTGTAGCGAAGATGGCGCTCGAGCCCCGCCGGGTCGAACGCCTTCGGCTGCGGCTTCGATCGTGTTCGCGGCCGGGTCGCCCGGCGGCGCGGCGCCCTGCGGATTGATGCCTCTGGCAGAAGAAAGCCGAGCGCGAGATTTCCCGTCGTGCCCGGGGGTGCGCATCGTCGCCACCTTCGCCGAGCCGTTGACCCGGATCTCGAGCGGCTCCTCGACCGCGGCCGAGTCTCGCCTCCGCCGCCCGCCCGGCAGCCGGAGCGACGTCGGGCGCGAGCAGCCGAGTACGGCGGAGCCCCCATCGCAGCCAGTCTAGGGGAGCCGGTCCCATGCGCCCATCGTCGCGACGGCCAACCTCAGGATCGCGTTCGCTCGGGAATCGCGTCGCAAGCTCGGACTTCGCACGAGGCGGCTTCCGCGTCGCGGGCCCAAACGATCCACCTGCCGGCCCGGGACCGGAGAGCGTCCAGCGCCGAGGGGCTTCCGGCTGGGAGGGGCCTCCCGCACCGCGCCGAGTAGCGGCGCGCCTTCTCCGCTCCGGTGGGGCTTCGTGCAGGCGGTCGGTGAGGGCCTCTCGGGAAGAGCCCGGTCGAGGCCGCCGGCCAGCGCCGCACCGAGGAGGGTCGCTCGCCCGGCTGCAGAAGGCAGCGTCGGCGTGCGTCACCGTCGCGCGGGACGCTCGCCCGGGAAGCGGCGGTCGAGACCGTGGTCTCCGGGATCAAGGCGATCGGGACGGCGGGCGGACGATCGGCGATCCGGACGAGCTGCGTCCCCCAGCTCAGGCAGACGCCGCCGAGGAACGCAGCCGCGAGATTGTCGCCGTGGCCCTCGAGCTCGGCCCTTCGGCGAACAGCTCGGCGGGATCGGCGCGGCCCGCGCTCGAGCAGCGCCGCGGCGACTGAGCCCGAGCGCGATCACCGCCGCGCTCGAGCCGGACCCGCGGGCGCGCTGAATCGGGGTCGTCAGGTGAAGCGCCGCCCGGCAGGGATCGGCGAGGCCGGGCGAACGCGCCGCACCCCGATGTGATCGAGGTCGGGCTCGTCGTCGCCGGAGCTGACCTCGAGCTCGTTCCAGAGGTCGAGCGCGACGGCGGCGCAGTCGAAGCCCGGGCCGAGGTTCGCGGTCGTCGCGGGCGCCCGGACGCGGAGCGCCTCACTCATCAGGCCGGACTCAAGCGACTGCCGCGATCGCATCGGGATCGGGGTCGACCGCCACCGGCGGTGGCGTGAGGCGCTCCACGCGCCTCGGTGTCCTTGAGCCCATGCCCGGTGATGACGCAGACCACCCGCGTGCCCGCCGCGAGCTGTGCGTGTGCGAGGCCGGCCACCCCGGCTGCCGAGGCCGGCTCGCAGAAGATCCCCTCTTCCTGCGCGCGAGCGCGCGCCAGGCCTCGAGCAGCGCCTCGTCGGAGACCTTGGCGATCAGGCCGCCCGTGCGCTCCAGCGCCTCTTCCACCTCGGGCGCATGGACGGGCGCGGAGATGCGAATGGCGGACGCCGCCGTCTCCGCTCGCCGCGAAGACTCGACCGCGACGATCCGCGGCAGACCGGCGCCCGCTTCCTCGAAGCCCATCACGTAGGCGCGGGTGTTTCCGCCGCCTCCGTACGGGAGCGCCAGCACCGCCGGCGGCGCGCCGAGCTCCTCGAGGATCTCGAACGCGGCGGTCTTCTGGCCCTCGAGCCGGTACGGGTTGAGCGAATTGACGAGCACGTGGGTGCCGCGCTCGGTGAGCTGGCGCGCAGCGGCGAGGGCCTGGTCGAACGAGCCGCGCACCTCGAGCAGCGCGTGCACCGAGGGCGCGCGCCTGGGCGAGCTTCCCGAGCGCCACCGCTCCCGCCGGCTGCAACACGAGCGCGCGGCAGGCCGGCCCGGGCGGCGTAGGCGGCCGCCGAGGCGGCCGTGTTCCCGGTCGACGCGCAGACGACCGCTGCGCCTGCCTTCCTCGAGCGCCTTCGAGGCGCGACGGTCATCCCGCGGTCATTGAACGAGCCGGTCGGGTTCGCGCCCTCACACTTGAGCCAGACGTCGAGATCCGAGGCGGGCGGAGAGACGCGGCGCAGGCAGCAGCGGCGTGTCGCCCTCGCCGAGCGTCACGATCGGCGTCGCCGGGCCGACCGGCAGACGGTCGCGGAAGCGCTCGATCAAGGACGCGCGGCTAGACACCGCGCTCCGAGATCACCCGCATCAGCGTCGGGCGTGCCGCGCACCTCCACGGGAGCTGCCGCGACCGTCGCGAGCGCGGCGCGCACCGCGCCCGCTCGGTGCCTCGTGCGTGACGAGGTCGAGCGCGGCGCCGTCGTCGAGCTGGCGCTGCGCCAGGCGCGCGACCGAGACGCTCGTGCGCGCGAGCTGCTCGGCCACGTGCGCGAGCACGCCCGGGCCGGTCGTCGACCTCGACGCGGACGTAGAAGGGCGAGCGCAGGTCGCCGGGCGGCAGCCGCTCGAGCGTGCGCCAGCACGCGTCGTTCTGGAGGAAGCCGGTCGCCGTCGTGCCGACGACGCTGACGATGTCGGCGACGACGGCCGACGCCGTCTCGAGCCCGCCCGCGCCCGGCCCCTCGAGCGTGATCTCGCGGATCGCGTCGCCCTGGAGCATGACGGCGTTGAACGCGCCCTCGACCGCCGCGAGCGGGTGGTGCCGGTCGACGAACGCCGGCCTGCGACGCGCACGTCGCAGCCTGCCGTCGACGAGCGTCGCGGCGCCGACGAGGCGGACGGCCATGTCCGAGCTCGCGCGCCGCCTCGACGTGCTCCGGCGTCGACGTGCTCGATGCCCTCGTAGCGCGACGTCGTCGAGGGCCGACGCGCGAGCCGAAGGCGACCGTGCGCGAGGATCGCCATCTTCGCCGCCGCGTCGGCGCCGCGAGACGTCGTCGCGTCGGATCCGCCTCCGCGTAGCCGAGCCGCTGCGCCTCGCGCGAGCGCCTGCGCGTAGTCGCGCCGCGCCTCCATGCGCGTGAGGATGAAGTTCGTCGTCCCGTTGACGATGCCGAGCACGCGATGGACGTTCGTCGCGACGAGCGACTCGCGCAGAACCTTGATCAGCGGGATCGCGGCGCACACGCTGCGCCTCGAAGCGAAGCTGGACGCCGCCCTCGGAGGCGATCGCGAAGAGCTCCGCGCCGCGCCGCGCGATCGAGCTGCTTGTTCGCCGGAGACGACCGGCTTGCCGGCGCGCAGGAGCTCGAGCACGTAGTCCGCCGGCCGGCTCGACACCGCCCATCACCTCGGCGACGACCGCGATCGACGGGTCGTCGCGGATCGACGCGAAGTCGGTCGTCAGCACGCCGTCGCCGGCCGGGAACGCGCGCTCGCGCGCCGGGTCGCGGACGAGCGCGCGCACGACCCGGAGCCGGTGCCCGGTCGCGCGCTCGATGTCGTCGCCGCTCTCGAGCAGCAGACGGTTGACGGCGGCGCCGACCGTTCCGTAGCCGAGCAGCGCGACGGGGACGTCAACCGCGGCCATCGGCATCGGTCCTGGCCGGGCGGGTGCGCCTCGAGCCAGAGAGCCTCCTCGGAGAGGTGGAAACGAGTCGTGGAGCACGCGCGCGGCCCGCTCGACCTCTGACGCGCGCACGACGCAGGAGATCCGGATCGACGAAGTCGAGATGATCTCGATGTTGATGCCCGCCTCGGCGAGCGCGTCGAACATGTCGGCGGCGACGCCCGGGGTCCGACTTCATGCCGGCGCCGACGAGCGAGACCTTCGCGACGTCGGCGTCGCAGCGTCACGCCACTGCCGCCGACGTCTCGCGCGATCACCGCGCAGGCACCGGCTCGGCTCGTCCGGCAGGTCCGCCTTCGGCAGCGTGAAGGAGATGTCCGTGCGGCCTTCGGCGGAGACGTTCTGGACGATCATGTCGATGTTCACTCCCGGCGTCCGCGAGCGGGCGGAAGACGCGCGCGGCGACGCCGGGCTGATCGGGAACCGCCGAGGATCGTCACCTTCGCCTGCGAGGCGTCATGCGCGATCCCGAGACGATCGCCTGGTCCATCTGCTCGCCTCCTTGCCGATCCACGTCCCCTCGTTGTCGGCGAACGACGAGCGAACGTGGAGCGGCAAGTCCGTGGTTGCGAGCGTATTCGACCGACCGGAGCGCCAGCACCTTCGCGCCCGAGGCGGCGAGCTCGAGCATCTCCTCGTAGGAGACCCGGTGCGAGCTTGCGCGCGCCGGGGACGACGCGCGGGTCGGCCGTGAAGACGCCCTCGACGTCGGTGTAGATCTCGCACGCGTCCGCTCCGAGCGCGGCCGCGCAGTGCGACCGCCGTCGTGTCGGAGCCGCCGCGACCGAGCGTCGTCGCGCTCGAGCTCCGAGGAGACGCCCTGGAAGCCCGCGACGATCGCGACCTTGCCCTCCTCGAGCGCCTCGAGGACGCGGCTGCGAACGGATGTCGACGATTCGCGCCTTGCCGTGCGCCGCGTCGGTGACGATCCCGGCCTGCGAGGCCGGTGAACGAGATCGCGTCGCGGCCGAGGTCCATGATCGCCATCGAGAGGAGCGCGATCGAGATGCGCTCGCCGGCCGTCAGCAGCATGTCCAGCTCGCGCGGCGTGCGGAAGTGGCGTGACCTCGTCCGCAAGCCCGAGCAACTCGTCGGTCGTGTCACCCATCGCCGACGCGACGACGCAGACGCGCCGACCCGCGGCGGCTTCGACCACGCGGTTTGCCACGGCCTTGATGTGCTCGGCGCTCCTGAGGGAGCTGCCGCCGTACTTCTGAACGATGAGGGTTACAGGATCCGCAGTCGTCTCATCATGCGTGACGAGAACCGGGCGGTCTAGGAGGGAGAGAGCAGGAACTCGTAGAGGTTGCGATAGCCCGTGATCGCGGCGCTGACAGCACTCGGGTCGTCGGTCTCCCCGACTCGATCAGACTCGTGAGCCGCCGCGCCTCCAAGAACTCGGCGACGAGCTTGGGGTCGGCGGAATCGCGAGCTCCCTCTTCGGTCGTCGGGTAACCGCGGGCGATCAGCAAGCGCTCGATCAGGCGATCCACCTCTGGCAGTGCTTCCGCAGGCGAATCGATGAGCAGAGGCTCGAGACCTCGCCACTCCGTCTCCCACTCGTGGCGATCGAGACCGGGTCCGGGCACGAAAACAGCGATGCGCGCGACCGACCCCTTTGAAACACTGGACGCGTGAAAGTCCCGGTCGCGGGGTCGGGCGGGCGCGAGCACGCGCTTGCCTGGAAACTGGCCCCAAAGCGAAGACTGCGAAGAGCTGCACGCGGCGCCGGGGAACCCGGGAATCGCCAAGATCGGCCACTGCCATCCCGTCCGGGCCGAGGACGGCGAGGGGCTGCTGGGCGTTCTGCGGCGAGCACGAGATCGACCTCGTCGTCGTCGGGCCGGAGGCGCCGCTCGTGGCGGGCCTCGCAGACCAGCTCCGGCACGCGGGCGTCGCCGTCCTCGGCCCGAGCGCTGCCGCCGCTCGCATCGAGGGCTCGAAGACCTTCGCGAAGGAGGTCATGGCCTCGGCCGGCGTCCCGACGGCGGAACGGCTCTCCGTGGCGCGGCCACCCTGCGTGCGTCAAGGTCGACGGACTCGCCGGGGAAAGGGCGTCTTCGTCTGCCGAACGCAAGCGGAGCTGGACGATGGGCTCCGCGCGGCCGCGGCGCTCGGCGGAGCCCTTCTGATCGAGGAGCTCCTCGAGGGTGAGGAGTTGTCGCTGCTCGCGATCTGCGACGGCCAGAGCGCGGTTCCGCTGGCGCCGGCGCAGGACTTCAAGCGGCTCGAGGACGGCGATCGAGGGCCGAACACGGGCGGTATGGGTTCGTACTCCCCGGTGCCGGGGATCGGCCCGGCTGAGGTCGAGGAGCTTCTGGAGACCGTTCACCGGCCGGTCCTCGCCGAACTCTCCCGCCGCGGCGCGCCGTTCGTCGGGGTGCTCTACGCAGGCCTGATGCTCACCGACGCGGGGCCGCGGGTGCTGGAGTTCAACTGCCGTTTCGGCGATCCGGAGACGCAGTCGATTCTCCCGAGGCTCGACGCCGACCTGCTGCCCGCGCTCGCGGCGGCTGCAGCGGGCGACCTGGGAGGAGGCGAGCTCGCGACGGGCGACCGCGCCACGGTCACCGTCGTCCTCGTCGGCGCCGACCCGCTCGACCGAGGTGACCGCGGAACGCCGATCGAGGGAGTCGAGGACGCAGAGGCCTCAGGCGCACTCGTCTTTCACGTGGGGACCGCCGAGCGTTCGGGGCGGCTGCTGACCAACGGCCGCCGGATCCTGAACGTGATCGGCGCCGGCGACGATGTCGCCGCTGCGCGCGCGGCTGCGTACGAAGGCGTGGGCCGGATCTCGTTCGCCGGCATGAAGTACCGAAGCGACATCGCCGCAGCCGCGGAGGCTCGTGTCGGCTGACGCACCGGTGGTCGGCATCCTCGTCGGCTCCGAGTCCGACCGTGAGCGGATGCAGGGGCGATCGACGAGTTGGAGCAGCGCGGGCTCGCGCATGAGTTCGAGGTGCGATCGGCGCACCGGCAGCCCGACGCCGTTGCCGAGTATGCGCGCTCCGCAAGAGAGCGGGGGCTGAGGTCCTGATCTGCGGCGCTGGCCTCGCCGCGGCTCTGCCCGGTGTCGTCGCTGCGCATACCGACCTGCCGGTGATCGGCGTGCCACTTCGATCGTCGATGAGCGTGCTCGACGGCCTCGACGCGCTGCTCTCGATCGTCCAGATGCCGCCCGGTGTGCCGGTCGCGACGGTCGGCGTCGACAACGCCAAGAATGCGGCGGTCCTCGCCGCCCGGATCCTGGGCTCCTAGCCACGTTCGAGCGCCGGCGCCCGCCTGCGGGGCCTCTACACTCCGGTCAGTGATCGCCCGCTACTCCCGCCCGGCCATGGCCAGGATCTGGTCGGACGAGGGCAAGCTTGCGCGCTGGCTCGATGTCGAGCTGGCGGCGCTCGAAGGATGGGCCGAGGTCGGCGTCGTCCCGGCGGAGGCCGCCGCCGAGATCGCCGCCAAAGCCGAGCCGCCGTCGCCGGAGCGCGTCGCGGAGATCGAGGCTCTGACGCACCACGACGTCGCGGCCTTCGTCGACGCCGTTGCGGAGGAGCTCGGCGACGCGGGCCGGTGGTTTCACTACGGCCTGACGTCCTCCGGACGTCGTCGACACGGCGCTGGCGCTGCAGATCCGCGACGCCGGCGCGCTGATCCTCGGCGGGCTGGAGCGGGCGTTCGCCGTCGTCGTCACGCGAGCCGAGGAACAGCGGGAGACGCTCCAGATCGGCCGGACGCACGGAATCCATGCGGAGCCGACCACCTTCGGGCTGAAGCTCGCCGGCTGGGCGTTCGAGCTCGACCGCGACCGCGCGCGGCTCGAGCGTGCTCTCGAGGGGATGCGCGTCGGCAAGCTCTCCGGGGCCGTCGGGACGTACTCCGCGACCGATCCGGAGGTCGAACGCGTGGCCTGTGAGCGGCTCGGTCTCGAGCCCGCGCCCAGCTCGACGCAGATCCTCCAGCGCGACCGGCACGCAGAGTTGCTGTCGACGCTCGCGCTCGTCGCCGCGTCGCTCGAGAAGTTCGCGCTCGAGATCCGCCACCTCGCGCGCGACCGAGGTGGCCGAGGTTCAGGAGCCATTCGGCCGAGGGCAAAAGGGCTCCTCCGCGATGCCGCACAAGCGAAACCCGGTCGTCGCAGAGCGGATCTGCGGGCTCGCGAGGGTCGTCCGCGCCGCCGCGACGGTCGGGCTCGAGAACGTGGCGCTGTGGCACGAGCGAGATATTTCGCACTCCTCCGCAGAGCGGGTGGTCGTCCCGGATGCCTTCCTGGCGCTCGACTACATGCTCGATCGTTTCGGCTGGCTCGTCGAAGGCCTGGTGCGTCCGCCCCGAGCGGATGCGGCGCAATCTCGATTCGAGCCACGGCCTCTTTTTCAGCCAGCGCTTGCTGCTCGCACTCGTCGAATCCGGGCTCACCCGCGACGAGGCGTACCGGCTCGTCCAGCGTCACGCCCTTCGAGCCTGGGACGAGGAGCAGGACTTCCGCGAGCTCGTCCGGGCCGACCGGGAGCTCACCGGCCGCGTCGATCTCGACGCCGTCTTCGACCTCGAGTGCCTATACACGCCACGTCGACTGTCGTCTTCGAGCGGCTGCGCTCGCTCGTCCGGAAGGAGGAGACCGTCCATGCCTGAAGCCGCACACGTCGGAAGCGGGAAGGTCAGGGAGCTTTACGCGCTGGACGACGAACGGCTCTTGCTCGTCGCAAGCGACCGGATTTCGACCTTCGACGTCGTTCTGCCGACCGAGATACCCGACAAGGGGCGCGTGCTGACCGGGCTGTCGGCGGTTCTGGTTCGCGCGGACGAGCTCGATCGTTCCGAACCATCTGCTCGGCCTCGCAGGCCGACGGCCGCTCGAGCGAATGCCGACGGCTCGAGATGCTTCCGCTCGAGTGCGTCGTCCGCGGCTACATCACCGGGTCAGGCTGGAAGGACTACCAGGCGACGGGCGCGACGTCCGGCCACACGCTCCCCGCCGGGCTGCGCGAATCCGACCGGCTGCCGGAGCCGATCTTCACCCCTCGACCAAGGCGCGACGAAGGGCACGACGAGAACATCGACCTCGACCAGGCCGGCGAGCTCGTCGGGCTCGAGCGGCTGCAAGAGGTGGAGCGTGTCGCGCTCGAGCTCTACCGCTTTGCCTCCGAGCATGCGCTCACGCGCGGAATCATCATCGCCGACACGAAGTTCGAGTTCGGGGTCGACGGCGAGGGCCAGCTCGTACTCGCCGACGAGGCCTTCACGCCCGATTCCTCGCGCTTCTGGCCCGCGGCCGACTACGAGCCCGGCCGGGCGCAGCCCTCGTTCGACAAGCAGTTCGTCCGCGACTACTGCGAGTCGCTCGGTTGGGACAAGACCTCTCCCGGGCCCGAGCTGCCCGATGACGTGGTCGCAGGCACGCGCGCGCGCTACATCGAGGCCTTCGAAGGACTGACCGAGATCCCCTTCGACCGACTACCTCGACGACCCGGAGGTCGTCCTCGGATGAGAGCGACCGTGCTCGTCTCGCCCGAAGCCCGGCATCCTCGACCCCAGGGGCGAGGCGGTGCTCGGTTCGCTCAAACAGCTCGGCTTCGCGGTCGACGATGCACGGGTCGGTCGCGTCGTCGACCTCGAGCTCCAAAACGGCGATCGCGAACGGGCTCGCGCCGACCTCGAACGCATGTGCGAGCAGCTCCTCGCGAACCCGTTGATCGAGTCGTACGAGATCGAGCTGGTCGACGAAGAGTGAGCACAGCCGAGCCCAAGCCGCGGGTTGCCGTCATCACCTTCCCGGGCTCGAACGACGACCACGACGCGGCGCTCGCCCTCACGCGGTTGGGAGCGGAGGCCGTCCCGGTCTGGCATGCCGACCGCGAGCTTCCCGACGTCCGCGCGGTCGTGCTTCCCGGCGGCTTCTCGTACGGCGACTACCTGCGCGCGGGTGCGCTGGCGCGGTTCGCGCCCGTGATGGATTCGGTCCGGGCGCTCGCCGCCGACGGTGGCCTTGTCCTGGGAATCTGCAACGGATTCCAGGTCCTCTGCGAGGCAGGCCTCCTCCCCGGCGCCCTGCGACCGAACCACTCCTCAGTTTTGTTTGCCGCGACGTGCCGCTCACGGTCGAGCGGACCGACACGCCCTTCACAGCTCGGTGCGCGAAGGGACAGCGTCTCAGCATCCCGATCAAGCACGGCGAAGGCTGCTTCTTCGCCGGGCCGGAGCTGCTCTCCGAGCTCGAGCGGTCGGGCCAGATCGTGCTCCGCTACGAGGGCGAGAGCCCGAACGGTCTCGGTCGCCGGCATCGCCGGGATCGTCAACGCCGAGGGCAACGTGATGGGACTGATGCCGCATCCCGAACATGCGGTCGACGCCCTCACCGGCTCCACTGACGGCGCCCTCCTGCTCGGCTCGCTCGTCGATGCAGCGCGCGTAGACGCCGCCGAGCCCGCCGCGGTTTAGAACGGTCTCACTAGCCACCCAAGCGCAACACCTCCGCCAGGTCGGGATGCTCCGCAAGCGCTGCTCGCAGGCGCTCGAGGTCGCGTAGACGCAGGGTGACCGGCCCGCGCCGCGCCGTCCCGCCGGTCGAATACGCGAACCGCACGAGCCGCTCGCCGCGCGGCGCCTCGAGCAGCTGCACGACCGAGGCGAACCGCTTCTCGCCCGCCCGCTGAGGCAGCGTCAGCTCGTCGATCAGCTTCGCCGCGCCCCACGGCGTCGCGGTCTTCGATGCTCCGTTCGCGTCCATGCGGCCACCGTAGAAAGAAATGTGTGACGCGTGTGTGACCGCTTCGTGCCGACTTCTCGTCACTAACTGCCGCCCAGCGAGTGCGGGCGGCCGACAGTTGAGGCTTAGCCGTCCCCAGGCCGAGCAGATTCGCGCGCACGCGCGCGATCTCGTCCTCGCTCATGCCGGTTTCGCGCGCGGTCTTCTCGACCAAGGCCCAGTTCTCGGTCAGCAGACGATGCGTACCCTCGCGTGAAGCAAGCCCTTCGCCGCCTTCGCCACGGAGCGACGCGTCGAGCGCGCCCGACGACAACGATTCCGGCGATGCCGATGACGACGGTGACGAGGACGAGCAAGAACAGAGCGGCCGAGGTGCTCACAAGGGCCTCTATCGGCAGCGGCGGCCGCTTGCGAGAGCGGCTGAATTCCTTATCCGTTTCTCAAGCAACGGCGATACGCTCGGCGGCGTGAACGAGGAGCGTCTCAGCCGCCGCTCGATCCTCCGGCTCGCCGGCCTCGCAGCGGCAAGCTTCGGCGCAGGAGCCTGGAAGGCCGAAGACGCCGAAGGCGGCGGCCCGGCTGCGGTCGAGTCCGGCGCCGTCACCTGCGTGCTGACACCCGAGCTGACCGCGGGTCCGTACTACATCCCGAACGAGAAGCTCCGGCGCAACATCACCGACGGACATCCCGGAACCACGCTGATCCTCCAGCTCGCCGTCGTCGACGCGTCGACCTGCAAGCCGATCAAGGGCGCCTCGGTCGACATCTGGCACGCCGACGCAGCCGGCAACTACTCCGGCTTCGGGGCCGGCAGCGGCAGCCGCACGTTCATGCGCGGCATCCAGAAGACCGATGCGCGCGGGATTGCAACCTTCCGCACCGTCTATCCGGGCTGGTACCCGGGCCGCAGCGTCCACATCCACGTCAAGGTGCACGTCCGCGGCAACGTCGTCCACACCGGGCAGCTGTTCTTCTCGGACACGCTGACCGATCGGGTTTACCGCAACGCCCCATACAGCAAGCGGCCGAGCCGGACGACCCGCAACGCGAACGATTCGATCTTCGTCAACGGCGGCCGCAAGTCGATCCTGAACGTGCGGCGCCGGAGCGCAGGAGGCTATCTGGGCAAGATCACGATGGGTGTGCACCGCTCATGAGCGTAGGACAGGTGTTCGCACAGAGCCACGGCTAAGAGCCAAGAAACGCGAGCACGGCGAGGACGCGCGCGATGATCCTCGCGCGTGGCCGAGAGCTTCAGCTTTCCGGAAGATGTTCGTGACGTGCTTCTCGACTGCTCGCTCCGTGACGACCAGCCGCTCGGCGATCGCCTGGTTCGAGCGGCCTTCGGCCATCAGCTCGAGCACCTCGCGCCTCGCGGCGTCAAGCTCGAGATCGGGTCGTCGGGGCGCCGACGGCCAACCAGCTGCGTCACGATCGCGGGATCGAGCGCCGAGCCGCCCTCAGCCACTCGCCTTACGGCACTCGCGAACTCGTCGAGCTCAGAGACGCGCTGCTTCAGCAGATAGCCGACACCAGCGGCGTCGTCGGCTATGACCTCCATCGCATAGGCGGGCTCGAGCGTACTGCGACAGCACGAGCACCCCACTCCGGGGTGCTGCTCGCGAATCGTCTTCGCGGCCCGCAGCCCCTCGTCCGTGTGTGTCGGCGGCATTCGGATGTCGACGATCGCCACGTCGGGGTGATAGCCCGAACCTTGAGCAGCAGGTCGTCGGCGTTCGAAGACTGACCGACGATCTCGAACCCTGCCTCGCTGAGGAGGCGCGCAATCCCTTCGCGCAGGAGAACGGTGTCCTCGGCGATGGCGACGCGGAAGGGCGCGCTGTTCACTCATCCGCAGAGTCGCATGATCCGCTCAGCCGAGAGCTCGTCCTTGGGAACAAACCCCCGGGCCCCGCTGTTGTGGAGCTGCGGGCCGAGGTCAGACTCATCGCGGGTCGAGGTCAAGACCACCGCCGGGCGGTTGCCCTCGGCAACGAGCCTCCGGCGACTTCGAAGCCGTCAATGTCGGGCAGATGAATGTCGAGGAGGACGACGTCCGGTTCGAGCTTCCGAGCAGCACTGAGGGCGTCTCTCCCGCCGTCCGCCTCGCCGACGACGTCAAAGCCTTCCGCTTCGAGAAGCGTCCGGGCTATCCCGCGAAAGCGCTGGTCGTCGTCCACGATCAGGATTCTTGCCACCTTCGATGGTGGCAGACGCGCATCCCGTTCGCGGTACGGCTAGCCACACTCTTTCGCCGGCGACAGAACTGCCTCGAGCGGCGAGCCGCTCAGCTCGCCGCTCGAGTTACACCCAGGCTTTTTCTCGCTAGCTCGGGACGCAGACCACGGTGACATAGAGAGCTCGGTCCGACGCGGCAGCGTTGTGCGCGAAAACGATCCACCCAACGGGCGCCGCTCCATCGATGCTGTTGAGATTCGCATCCGTGGGCGATGAATTCAGGATCGCGTCGCCGGCCACGACGTCCGCAAAACGTGCGCCGCCACCGGTCGCTCGCTCGCCTGCGTTGCAGTACGCGCGCCACCAGCCGTCGCTACCGGCCGAGATCAGGTGGAAGGAACGCCGCATCACCGCGTTGGCTCCGGCAGGCGCACCGGGCTGGCCCTGGATACCTTGAGCGCCCTGCTCACCCGGATCTCCCTTCGGCCCCTGAGCTCCCGGGTCGCCCTTCGGCCCCTGAGCGCCAGGGTCGCCCTTCGACCGGCGGGGATCTGGCCGGCTCTTGAAGTCGGCGGCCATCAAGGTGCCGTTCTTGACCTTCAGGCCCGTGACCGCGGAAGTCTTCAGCTGGACGGCGCCAACCGAGTCCCTCGGCAAGACGAATCTGCTGGCCGCTTGACCAAGCGGCGTCGTCCTGAGCACGGCGACGACGAGGGCGGTGACCGCAACGATGGTGGTGATCTTCGACTTGAACATTCTCTTGCTCCTTTCGCATTTCGTGACAAGTCGACGTTCGCACCACGATCCGGCTGCGGGAATACGGCGACCCTGTGTCTCGAGGTGCGGCTGGCCGCACCGCGTACGAACTAGGAAATGACGAGCGGCGAGCCATCGGCTCGCCGCTCTGAAGCGGTGTGTTCACTCGTTGCTGAGGCTAAGGGGTGGCACAGAGAGCGTAGGCAAGCGGGTTGAATGAGCCGCTCGGGCCGTCGTTCCTGTACGAGACTTCCCAACCATTTCCGTCTGGCCCGCTTGACCGGAGCATCGGCTCAGCCTGGGGAGTCCAGTTTGCGTACCCAGAACCGCCGCCGACCAGCGTCTCCCCGCGAGGCACGACACGGCTGCTCCCGAGTACCCTCCCGCTCCCGCGGGCGAGCCCATCGCGCTGCGCCGCGTCACCTTGGTTGCGCCCGGGTCGCCCTTCGGGCCCTGAGCACCGGGGTCGCCTTTCAGGCCCTGTGGGCCGACGTCGCCCCTCGGCCCCGCGGGCCGGCCGGGAGCTGGCCCGCCTTGAAGTCGGCGGCGACGAGTGAGCCGTCCACGACCTTCCGGCTAGTAACAGCGTTCTTCTTGATCTGGGCCGCGCCCACCGAGTTCTTCGGCACGATGAGCCTCGCCGGCGGCTTGCCCGAGCGGCGTTGCAAAGAGGACAGAAACGAGCAGTGCTGTCGCCGCGAGGACGATCGAGATCTTCGAGCCTGACATTGCGTTTCTCCTTTCGGTCGAGTTCACGAACGTCAAGCTCTCAGGCCCGCGCGTGCGTGGGAATAGGGCCAGCCTGTGCCTCGAGGTGGAGCTACCCGTACTAAGAAGACCCGCCCGAATCGCCCGGGTGGTGATGCCCGTTCCCTAGGTCAGCGGGATCTCGGCGCGGAGCCGCGTGCCCCCGGCGCGCTCGCTCTGAGTTCGAGCGTGCCGTCGAGTGCCTCGACACGGTCGACGAGCCCGCGGAGCCCCGAACCCTTTGCCGCGTCGGCCCCGCCGACGCCGTCGTCCGCGACCTCGATCACGACGCGGCCGTCCGAGCGCACGACCGAGATCGTCGCCTTCGACGCGTTCGCGTGCTTCGCGACGTTTGCGAGGGACTCGCAGATGAGGTAATAGGCGGCCGCCTCAACCGGCTCGGAAAGACGCTCGTCCGGCATCGCCCTGAGCTCGACCGGGAACGTGGACCGCGCAACGACCCCCTCGAGTGCCGGACCCAGTCCTCGCTCGGTCAGGATCGCGGGGTGGATCCCGCGGGCAAGCTTCGCGCAGGTCGCCGAGTGCGAGCGCCAACTCCTCGGCCGCCCGTTCGAGGTAGGTCCGTCGCCTCCTTCGGAGCCCCGACCGCGCGCTCCCGCGCAAGACGCAGCGCGAGGGCGAGCGAGACGAGCCGCTGCTGGGCGCCGTCGTGAAGGTTGCGCTCGAGCCGGCGGCGTTCGGTCTCCTGGGCCTCGACGAGCCGCTGGCGCGAGGCGCGGAGCTCCTTCTCCGCCTGCTTGCGCTCGGTGATGTCCCGTAGGAAGCCGGTGAAGGTCGGCCGTCCCGGCAACGGAATCCGGGTGATCGTCAGCTCGACCGGAAACTCGCTCCCGTCGGCCCGCATGCCGACGATCTCGATCCTCTGGTCGAGCAACCGGGCCTCACCGGTCTCTAGGTAGCGGGCGAAGCCCTGACGGTGAGCGTCCTTGAGCGCCGGTGGGACGATCAGATCCACCATCTCGAGCCCGACGACCCGTCGTCCGCCCGGTAGCCGAACGTACGCTCGGCAGCGGCGTTGAACTCGAGCACGCGGCCCCTGTCGTCGATCGTGATGATGCAGTCGAGCGCCGAGTCGAGGATTCCGGCAAGCCGCGCCTCGCGCTCGTGCGCTAGCCTGCTCTGCGCGGCCCCGCTCGACGAACTCGCCGATCTGGCCGCCAACAGTCTCCATCGTGGCGAGAAGCTCGGCGTCCGTCTCTCGCGAGTCGCTCGCCAGGAACTCGATCGCACCCCCGATCCCACGCGCGCTGCGGATCGGGAAGCAGAAGGCGGCGTGCAAACCGGCGTCGCGGCAGCGGCCCGCGAACGGGGAAGTTCGGATCGACGCGCACATCGTCGATCCAAGCCGGCCGGCCGCTCAACCAGACGCGCGGCCAGGCAGGCCAGTCCCCACCGGAAGCACAGTGCCCCTGCTTTCCTCCGCGAACGCGGCCAACCGCTCGTCGTCGCCATACCAGGCTTCGGCGCACCGCAGGAGGTTCCCCGCCTCCGGAAGCTCCTCCCAGACCGCTCTGAACTGCCAGCCGAGCGAGGTCGCGATCGCCTGGAGGATCTTCGGGTACGCCTCGGATGCGAGGGCCGTCTCGCCGAGGATCAGCGCAACAGCGTGCTCGGTTGCGATGAACCTTGCCGCCGTCTTGCTCTCCGCGGTTCGCGGATGTCGTCCCGCTCACGTCGACCTGCCCTCTCGCGGCGCTGGTGACCGCTCGATCAACTCGATCCGGTACCCGTCGGGGTCCTGCACGAAGCAAAGGCGAGACCCGCCTTCGCGCACGGTGTACGGCTCGCGCTCCGGCTCGATGCCTTGCTCCTTCAGCCGCGCCAGCGTCTCGTCGAGGTCGTCGACGCCGATGGCAATGTGGCCGTAGCCCGTGCCGAGGTCGTAGCTGCGTCCGTCGTGATTGAAGGTCAGTTCCAGCTCCGCCTCGTCGTCCGGCATCCCGAAGAAATAGTTCGTTGCCTCGAGCTCACCGTCTCGTACGATCGGTAGCTCACGGCGCAACCGAAATCCAAGCGCCTCGTAAAAGGCGCGGCTCCCCTGGGATCGGTGATGCGGTACATCGTGTGGAGGTAGCTCGCGATGACCGATCGTACAACGATGAGCCAGCTCGACCGACCAGCCGTACAAGAAAGGGCCGGTACGCGCGTCAGGACGTCGGTAGCAGGCGGACGAACTCGGCCGCGCGCTCGGCGGCGACGCGGTTTCCCTTCCGGTCGGCTAGCACGATCGCCGCTTCGGCCACTCGGCGCGCCTGCTCGACCCGCGACGCAGCCCGCAGAACCTCGACGTGAGCAACGCGCGTCTGCGCCTGCAGGTTGAGGAAATCGGTCGTGTCGGCGAGCGCAACGGCCTCGGCGGCGAGATGATCGGCCTCGTCGGTGGCTCCACGCTGCGCGAGGATCTTCGCGCGCACGCTCCGGACGAGCGCCTGCGAATAGATGTCGGCAGCGCCTGCCGATTCCGCGCTTGACGCGGCCAGGCGCTCGGCCTCCGCGTGCGAGCGCGATCGACGAGGTGGTCGAGGAAGTGCCCGCGGTCAGCCGGTTTCGAAGCGCGCTGACCCGCGCTAACGGCCCCACTCGGGCGGCGGCCGGCAGGTGCCCGGGCTCGACGGCCCAGCAATCGCGGGCCTCGGCGACAAGGCCGTCGTCGCCGAAACGGATCACGTGGCAGCCCGCGATCGTCGACTTCTCGCCGTTTGGCTCGACGAGCAAGGCCCACCATTCGATCGCGGCGCGGTCGCCGTCCTCGACCGGCTTGCCGAACCAGACCTCAGGGCGCCTCGGCCTGGGGACGACTCTGCGCATGTAGGCGCGCGCGTCCTCGGAGCTCGCGAAACGGATGCGAGCGGAAGACGCAGTCCTCGGCGTAGAGCGCCGCCGCGGCCTCGCCGTCACCGGCCCGCCAGGCTCGCTCGTACGCCTCGGCCCAGCGCTCTCCGCGGTACTCATTCGAACGTGATCACGAGCTCACGGATCAGGTCGCCGTCCCAGGTGACGCGGAGCTCTCCTGCCCGGACACCCTGGTCTGCCTCCCAGCCGTAGTCGGCGATCGTCCGGTCGCCCTCGCTGCTCACGTTGCGGACCTCGACCTCGTCATCAGGCGGGCGCGACTCGTAGGCGGCGCGAATCTCGTTGCGGCCCCGGAAGCGGTCCGACCGGAACTCCTCGAACCGGACCTCGGCATCGTCTGTGAACCAGCGGCTGAACGGCTCCCAGTTCCCGCTTCGTACCGCCGCGTTGTGGACCTCGATGTATTCATCGAACGAGCTCATGGTTCGAGATCTTCTCGCACCAGCCCATAGATCACACCGTCGACCCACTCGCCGTGCCGCCAGTAGGCGAGGCGCCGCGCGCCCTCGCGGACGAAGCCGGCGCGCTCGGCGTGGCGCTGCGCCCGCTCGTTGAAGCCGTAGATCTCGAGCTGGAGGCGGTGGAAGCCGAGCTCGAAGAGCAGATACCGCTGAAGCAGCTTCGCCGCGTCGTCGGAGAGGCGGCGGCCGCGGAAGTCCGGATGGATCGCGAGGTTTCCGAGGTTGGCGATCCGCGAGCGGCGGTTGGCGAGCTCGAAGCCCATCGCGCCGGCGCGGCGCCAACTCGCCGTCATCGCTCGACCTCGACGACGAAACGGCCGAACTCGTCCGGCTCCGCCCGGGAGCGCTCGATCTCCTCCAGCAGCCCGTCGCGGTCGCGCGGGCGCGAGCCCGCGAGGTAGGGCTCGACGTCCTCGTGGGTCGTCAGCTCGACGAGGAAGTCGACGTCGTCCGGAGTGGCCCGGCGCAGCCGCACTCCGTCACCCTCGACGACGCTCAATCAGGTCTCGCTCGAGGCCAACCGGCGCGAGCGGCCGGGACGGATCGCACCCGTTCCGAGGCCAACTCCGGCCGCGACCAGCGCAAGGCCCCCGATCGCCGCCGCCGTCACGGGCTCCGCCGAGCAGCACGGCGCCATAGACGACCGCGAACGTCGGGACGAGGTAGGTGATCAGGATCGCTCTGGATGCGCCCGCACCCGAGATCAGGCCGTAGTAGAGGACGTACGCGACACCCGTGCCCGCGATCCCGAGCGTCAGCACCGACGCGGTCACCTTCCAGCCGGTCATGTGGCTCGGCAGCTGGACGAGCGCGATCGGCAGCGTCACAAGCGTTGCCGCTATCAGCGTCCCGAGAGCCGTCACGAGCGGCGAGACCCCGCCCAACCGCTCGGCCCGCGTGAGGCCTGCTCCCGCGTAGCAGACGGCCGAGAAGACGACCGCGAGCGCCGCCGCGATCTGCCCGCTCGGCCGGCCTCCCACCAGCAGCGCACGCCGGCGAAGCCGACGACGAGGCCGGCCAGGCGCGAGCCGCGGACACGCTGGTCGTGACTGAACCGCAGGGCGAGCAGTGCCGTGAACAAGGGCGCCGACGCCTGGATGATCGCGGTCAGCCCGGAGTCGAGCCGAGTCTCCGCCCAGGTGATCGCGAAGATCGGGATCGCAGAATTGAGTAGCCCGGTGACGGCCAACGGCCGGGCCGCGCCGCGGAAGCTCGCGCAGCGTCCTTCTTGCGCCGCACGCTGATGAGCACGATCGGAACGAGCGTCAGCGCGCCGAGGGCCATCCGGAAGCCGACGAGCGTGATCGGCTGCAGCTCTGCGGTCGCCGATCTTGATGAACATGAACGACGCGCCCCAGAGCGCCGCGAGCACGAGCAGCATCGCTAGGTGGCGCCGGCTCATAGAACCTGTAACTCTCTGGCGACCCGTCCTGTGAGGCGGCTAGACTCAATTCTCTGACGCCGGTAGCGGAACAACCGCTTCATCGCGCCCTTGGGCTGACGGACGGCGAGCTTCAGCGAATCTGCGACCTGCTCGGCAGGGAGCCGAATCACTTCGAGCTCGCGGTCTTCTCGCTGCTTTGGTCCGAGCACTGTGGCTACAAGCATTCGGCGCCGCTCCTGAAGCGGCTGCCCTCGCCGGGCGACCGTGTCCTGCAGGGACCCGGCGAAAACGCCGGCGTGATCGACGTCGGCGACGGGCTCGGCGGTCGCGTTCAAGGTCGAGAGCCACAACCATCCGAGCGCGGTCGAGCCGTTCCAGGGCGCCGCGACCGGCGTCGGCGGGATCCTGCGCGACATCGTCGCGATGGGCGCTCGCCCGATCGCGCTGCTCGACGGGCTTGCGGTTCGGCGCGCCGGACTGGTCGTTCCGCCGCGCTGTCGCGCGGGATCGGGCAGTACGGCAACTGCGTCGGGGTGCCGACCGTCGGCGGCGAGGCGGTCTTCGACGATGCGTACGAGCACAACTGTCTGGTCAACGCGATGTGCGTCGGTCTCCTTCCGTGGAGCGCCTCACTCCGGGCCCGCGCGCGCGGAACCGGGAACCTCGTTGTTCTCTACGGCGCCACCACCGGCAGGGACGGTATCGGCGGCGCGTCGGTGCTCGCCAGCCAGGAGCTCGCAGAAGGCGCCGACGAGAAGCGGCCGTCCGTTCAGATCGGCGATCCGTTCACCGGCAAGAAGCTGATCGAGGCATCGCTCGCGCTCGTCGAGCGGCCGGCTTGGTCGCCTCGCTGCAGGACTGCGGCGCGGCCGGACTTGCCTCATCGCTCGCCGAGATGGCGGGAGACGGCGCCGGCGTGGACGTGTCCCTGGATCGCGTCCCGCTGCGAGAGGACGGCATGGAGCCCTGGGAGATCATGATCTCCGAGAGCCAGGAGCGGATGGTCGCGGTGGTCGAGCCCGAACGCCTCGCCGAGGTCGAGGCCGTGCTCGACAAGTGGGAGCTGCACCATGCGGTGATCGGCTCGGTCACCGACACCGGCGAGCTGCGCTGCTTCTTCGGCGGCGACCTCGAGGGCTCGATCCCGGCCTCGCTCCTGACGGACGAGTGTCCGCGCTACGAAGTCGAGCAGGAGCCGCAGCCGCCGCGCGCGCGGGCCGCGATCGCGGCCGCGAATCGCGAGAGCAAGGCGTGGATCTACGAGCAGTACGACCAGCTCGTCCAGTCGCGCACCGTTCGGCGGCCGGGACTGGACGCGGCCGTCCTGCGTCTGCCGCCGTCGTACCGCGGGCGTCGCCGTCTCGCTCGACGGGCCGTCCGATCGGCGAGCTCGACCCTGCTCGCCGCGGGCGCGAAGGCCGTGCTCGGCGCAGCGCGGAACGTCGCCTGCGCCGGCGGCGAGCCGCTCGGCGCTGACCGATTGCCTCAACTTCGGGAATCCCGAGAAGCCCGAGATCGGCTGGGAGCTGGCGCAGGCGATCGAGGGCATCGCCCAAGCGGCCGAGGCGCTCGGGATTCCGGTCGTCTCCGGCAACGTCTCGCTCTACAACGAGACCGACGGGCGCGCGATCCCGCCGACGCCGGTCGTCGGCTGCGTCGGGCCTCGTCGCCGACGTGCGCAAGATCCCGTCGCGCTGGCGCGCCGGCGACGCCATCCTCCTGGCCGAGGGCGGCGAGTCGCTCGCCGACGCAGGTCGCGCTGATCGAGTTCCTGTGGGGATCGGCGCCCGTCGCTTTCGCTCGCGCACGACCTCTCCGACGGCGGGCTCGAGCGCGCGATCGCCGAGGCCGACAGCGTGGAGCAGTGTCGAGGCGGAGGTCGAACTGCCCGCGGACCCAGGCGACGGCGGCGGCAATTCTGGCCGTGTCCCCGGGCCAGGTCACGGGCTTGGCTGGGAGCGGCTCGTCCAGATCGGATGACGTCCGCCTGATGTGCGGCGTCTTCGGCATCCGCTCGGCCGACCGCGACGTCGCGCGCGTCAGCTACTTCGGCCTCTTCGCGCTCCAGCACCGCGGCCAGGAGTCGGCCGGCATCGCCGTCTCCGACGACGGCCGGCTGACCGTGCTCCGCGACCTCGGCCTCGTCACGCAGGTCTTCACCGAGGAGAAGCTGCGCGGCCTCCACGGCCAGGTCGCGATCGGCCACACGCGCTACTCGACGACCGGCTCGACGCACTGGACGAACTCGCAGCCGCTCGTCCACCACGGCCGCGCGCGCACGGTGGCGCTCGGGCACAACGGCAACCTCGTCAACGCGACCGAGCTGCGCGAGCAGCTCGCCGGCGACGGCGTCAAGCTCGTCACCACCTCCGACACCGAGGTGATCGCGGCGCTGATCGCGAACGACCCGGGCGCCGCTCGACGAGGCCGTCGCGAACGCGATGGCGCAGGCTCGAGGGCGCGTTCTCGGTCACCGCCCTCGCCGAAGGGAAGCTGCATCGGCTTCCGCGACCCGCACGGCTTCCGGCCGCTCGTGCTCGGCCGGCTCGACGGCGACTGGGTGCTCGCGTCCGAGACCTGCGCGCTCGACCTCGTCGGCGCCGAGCTCGAGCGCGAGGTCGGCCTCGGCGAGCTCGTCGTGATCGACGACGACGGGTTGCAGCGCCGAGCAGGCGGTGCCCGCAGGCGAACGGCGGCGCGCTCTGCATGTTCGAGTTCTTCTACCTCGCGCGGCCGGACACGCGCCTTGCCGGCGTCGAGGTCGCACGGCGCCCGCGTCCGCATGGGCGAGCGGCTCGCCGAGGAGGCGCCGGTCGAGGCCGATCTCGTCCTGCCGATCCCGGACTCGGGCACGCCGGCCGCGATCGGCTTCGCCCGCGCCACGGGCATCGACTTCAGCGAGGGGCTGATCAAGAACCGCTACGTCGGCCGCACCTTCATCCAGCCCGACCAGGGCCTGCGCGAGCAGGGCGTGAAGCTGAAGTTCAACCCGCTCGCCGAGGTGACAGGGAAGCGCGTCGTCGTCGGTCGACGACTCGATCGTGCGCGGCAACACGACGCGGCAGATCGTGGCGATGCTGTTCGACGCCGGCGCCGCCGAGGTGCACGTGCGGATCTCGTCGCCGCCCGATCATCTCCCAGTGCTACTACGGGATCGACTTCGCCGACGAGGACGAGCTGATCGCAGCGACAGCGCACGGTCGAGGAGGTGCGCGAATACATCGGCGCGACGTCGCTCGCGCTACCTCTCGCTCGAAGGCCTGCAGGCGTCGACGCGGCGCCCGGAGTCGACGTTCTGCCGCGCGTGCCTCACGCGGGACTACCCGACGGCGGTCCCGCGTGAGAGCACGAAGCTTCGGTTCGAGACGACCCGCGCGTAGCGCGGTTACTGCTCGAGCACGCGGCTCGCCTTGGCGATCCCGCGGCTGAGCATGTAGAAGGCGGTCAGGATCGTCGAGTAGAAGACCCATGTCGCGTGTCGACGCAGTCCGCGATGATCCAGATGATCGCGAAGATCACCTCGATCAGGAAGTAGACCGCGAACTCCGGCGTTGCCGGGAATCGGCATCCGCGCGCCCCCCACGTCCTGGGGTCATTCCGCCTGGCTCGGTCGGAATCGTAGACATCGTCGTTCTCCTTTCTGCGCAGAACCTGCCGCAGGAAGGTTCAGCGCGGCTCGGAAAGCTCCTGCCCTCGTCCGTAGCGGACGGCGCGACGAACCGCGCGCGGATCCAGCCCGCGTTCCGAGCAGCTCCTGCCGCAGCTCGCCTTCCGCAGCCAGCCGCAGGAACAGCCAGCGCAAGCGCTGCGAGCGTGACCAGCGAGCCCTCGATCATCATCACCGTCCCCGCGAGCGCCTGATCGTGGAGCGGCGTGATCCCCCAGCGCGGATGCGGCCTGGACGTAGTACGGGTAGAAGACCGTCCCCGACCAGAGGAAGACGTTTCCGAACGCGGTCTCGAACAGCCGCACCAGCGCGATGTAGCCGAGCTTGAAGCCGGTGCCGAACCACTCCGGCCCGCGGCAGCGTCTCGACGACCGGCGACCACATCAGGCGCCGAACGAGAAGAAGCAGATGTGCTCGAAGCGCGTGGACGCTCGGGTTGTGCAGCGCCGCCTGGTACATGAACGGGATGTGCCAGACGCACGAGGTTGTAGGCCCAGAGCGGCAGCGCGACCGCCGGATGGGTCAGAAAGCGGAGGTTGTTGACCGAGCTGGAAACGCAGCAGCGGCTGAAGGACCGGCCCCGTCAGCCCGACGACGAAGCAGAGCGGCGCGAGATCGCCGATCAGGACGTGCTGGAGCATGTGCATGAAGAAGAACTCGGAGGCGAACGCGTCGATCGGCGAGACGAGCGCGATGAGCACGAGCGCGAAGCCCGATCCAGAAGACGAACCGCCGCCAGCCGGGCACAGGCGTTCCCCTGAGGCGCAGCGTCCTCGTCCGCTTGCCGTAGAGGAAAGCCAGCAGCCGCCGCGGGTACGAGCTGCCAGCGGCTCGAGCGCCCAGCTCGTCAGCAGCGACGGCCCGTTTGGGCCGACCCACACGTGGTACAGCAGCACCAGGGTCTAGCGTAGACGGCGTGCAGCTCTTCCACTACCACCTGGTGACGAGCAAGGTGCGCGACGTCGAGGCGCGCTACATCGCCAAGCTCGGCTTCGAGCTCGTCGCGCGCTACGGGCGGATCGGCGACGAGCAGACGCATTTCGAGGCGGGCGTGCCGTGGGAGGAGCTCGACCGAGCTCGGCTTTCGGCTGCGCCTCTCGAGCTCGAGCGCGGCGCCGTCAACGTCGTCGTCCAGCCCGGGCAGTGGGACCTGCCCCGCATCGACCACGTCGGCTTCGCGCTCGACGAGGACGAGTTCATCGACGTGATGGAACGCGCGACAGCGTTCGAGCTGCGCGTCCAGGAGTATCCGGGCCGCCGCACGTTCGTCGCCACCGGCGCCGGTTATCGGGTCGAGATCCACCCACCGCGGGAATGGATCGAGGAATTGCTCGGCCGGGGAGAGACGATGCGCCTCGCCGGGCCTCAGACTGAAGGCCGAGAATCCGGGCGCGCAGGCAAGCCGCTCTCGCCGAGCTGCTCGACTCCATGGTGGACGACCACAGCGTCCACGTCGGCGACGCGTTCGTGCGCTTCGTCGAGGGCGGACCGCCGGGTCGGCCGCAGCTCGACGGCGAGCTTTTCTCCCAGCCACGACGTCCTCAGGTCGGGCGTCGCAAGCGAGCGCCTTAGTAGCCGCAACGCGGCTTAGACTCGGGCTGTGAATCGCAAGACCTACGCCGAGGCCGGGGTCTCGCTTGACGGCGGCCGAGGCCGTGGTCGAGCGGCTGCGGAACGCCGTCGAGTCGACGGGCGCGAGGGAGTTCGGCGCCTTCGCGGGCCTCTACCCGCTCGACGAACGAGCGGCTTCTCGCCGCGTCGACCGACGGCGATCGGGACGAAGCTGATCGTGCTGCGCGACAGCGCGGCGCGCTCCGCGACGGAGGCGCGGGACCTGGCCGCGCACTGCATCAACGACGTGATCGACGACCGGGCGCTAAGCCGCTGCTTCCTGCTCGACTACGTCGCCGCGAACCGCGATCGACCTCGACGCAGGTCGCGGAGCTCGTCGAGGGAGCCGCCGAGCGTCTGCCGCGCAGCTCGCCGGTGCGCCGCTCGTCGGCGGCGAGACGGCCGAGCTGCCCGGCGTCTATCGCGAAGACGAGCTCGACTTCGCCGGCACTGCGTCGGGATCGTCGATCGCGACGGCCGCTGATCGACGGCATCCGACGTCGCAGGCCGGCGACGTCGTGATCGGCTTGCACTCCGCGGGCGTGCACGCGAACGGCTTCACGCTCGTCCGGCGTGTGCTCGCGGACGAGGACTACGACGGCCCGGACCTGCTCGCGCCGACACGTGCTCTACCTCGAGACGTCCGCAGGACTCTGTCGGCCGCGCCGACGTGCACGCGTTGCGCACGTCACCGGCGGCGGCATCCTCGGCAACCTCTCGCGCGTGCTCCCGGAAGGGCGCGAGGCCGCGATCGATTGGGACGCCTGGGAGCGGCCGCCGGTCTTCGACTGGCTCGCGCGGCACGTGGACGAGGCGGAGCTGCGAAACGTCTTCAACCTCGGGATCGGCTTCTGCGCGGTCGTGCCCGCCGATCAGAGCCGCCGGGGAGCTCGTGATCGGCGAGATCCGGTGATCGGCGTCCTCGTCAGCGGCGAGGGAACGAACCTGCAGGCGCTGCTCGACGCCGGCTTGCCGGTCGTCGCGGTCGCCTCCGAACAACACGAAGGCGAAGGCGCTCGACCGGGCCGCGAAGGCCGGCGATCGAAGCCGGCGCCTTCCCAGCCGTCGAGTTCGACGTCGCCGGGAGCGCCGAGACGAGGAGCTGGCGGAGTGGCTCGCCGAGCGGGGCGTCGAGCTCGTCGTCCTCGCCGGCTACATGCAGCTGCTGACGACGCCGTTCCTCGAGCGCTTTCCGGGCCGGATTCTGAACGTCCACCCATCGCTGCTGCCTGCGTTCCCGGCGCGCACGCCGGTCGAAGACGCGCTCGCCCACGGGGTCAAGGTGACCGGCGCAACCGTGCACTTCGTCGACGAGGGCATCGACACAGGCCCGATCGTGCTGCAGGAGGCGGTCGACGGTCCGCGAGGGCGACACGCCCGAGACGCTCGCACGCGCGGATCCAGGCCGTCGAGCACCGGCTCCTGCCGGCGGCGGTCCGGCTCTTCCTGGACGGAAAGCTCAGCTCGCCCGTGGCGGCGGCGTGATCAAACGCGCCCTGATCTCCGGTCTACGACAAGTCCGGCCTGGACGAGTTCGCCCAGGGCCTGGTCGACCTCGGCGTCGAGATCGTCTCCAGTGGCGGCACGAGCACGCTATCTCGAGGAGATGGGGATCGCCGTGACGCAGGATCGAGGAGCTCACGCAGGTTCCGGAGCTGCTCGGCGGCCGCGTCAAGACGTTGCACCCGCGGATCCACGCCGGCGATCCTGGCCAGGCGCGACCAGCCGGATGATCTCTCGGCGCTCGAGGAGCACGAGATCGAGCCGCTCGACCTCGTCTGCGTCAACCTCTACCCGTTCCGCGAGACGGTCGCGCGCGCACGGCGTTCGCGAGGAGGACGCGGTCGAGGTGATCGACATCGGCGGCCCGGCGATGCTGCGCGCGGCCGCGAAGAACTTCGCCCACGTCGTGCCGGTCTCCCGCGGGCCTCAGTACGAGCGCGTGCTGGAAGAGCTGCGGAACGGCGGCGAGCTCTCGCTCGAGACGCGGCGCGAGCTCGCGGCGGAGGCGTTCTCGGTCACCGCCGCCTACGAGGCCTCGATCGCGGCGTGGTTCATGGACCGCGACCACGTTCCCCGACCGGCTGATCCCGGCTTTCGAGAAAGCACTCGACCTCTCCTACGGCGAGAACCCTCACCAGCGCGCGGCCTACTACGCGGAGATCGGCGCCAGGCGCCACCTGCTCTCGCAGGTCGAGCAGCTGCACGGCCGCGAGCTCTCGTTCAACAACCTCAACGACCTGAACGCGGCGCGGCTCTGCCTGCGCGAGTTCGAGCTTCCCGCCTGCGTGATCGTCAAGCACGCGAATCCCTGCGGCGTCGCGGTCGCGGGCTCGATCGAGCACGCCTACGAGCGCGCGCTCGCCGCCGATCCTGTTTCGGCCTACGGCGGCGTCGTCGCCTTGAACCGGCCCGTCTCCGAGGAGCTCGCCGACCTGATCGTCGAGGCAGTTCGTCGAGGTGCTGTTCGCGCCCGGCTACGCGGACGGTGCGCTTCGAGACGCTGGCCCAGAAGCCGGCGACGCGCATCCTCGTCGACCGCGAGCGGCGGCGCGATGCCGCAGGAGAGCGGGACTTCAAGCGCGTGCTCGGCGGTCTGCTCGTCCAGGATCGGGACTGGGACATCGAGGACCGCGCGGGATGGAGATCGTGTGCGGCTCGGCGAGCGAGGCGCTCTGGGGCGACCTCCTCTTCGCCTGGCGCGTCTGCAAGCAGGTGACCTCGAACGCGATCGTGCTCGCACGCGACCTGCAGACGCTCGGGATCGGGGCGGGCCAGATGAGCCGCGTCGACTCGGTGCGGATCGCGCTCGAGAAGGCCCGCGAGCACGGCCACTCGCCTCGCGGACGCAGTCCTCGCCTCCGACGCCTTCTTCCCGTTCGCCGACGGGCCAGAGCTGGCACTTACGCGCCGGCGTCTCGGCCTTCATCCAGCCCGGCGGCTCGAAGCGCGACGACGAAGTGATCGCCGCGGTCGAGCAGGCGGGCGGGACGATGATCTTCACCCACCGGCGTCACTTCAGGCACTGAGGGCTGATGGACGACCACGACCGCTGGATCCGCAACCTCGTCTACCGGCGCGTTCGTCGAGCTCGGCCGGGCGCCGACGCTCGCCGAGCTGACGGACGACCTCGGCGGCGACGCCGAGCCCGCGCTCCAGCGGCTCCACGAAGCCCACGCGCGTCGTGCTCGAGCCGGACCGAGCCGAGATCCGGATGGCGAATCCGTTCTCGGCCGTGCCGACGCCGCACCGGGTCGAAGCCGGCGGCCGCTCGTGGTACGGAAACTGCGCCTGGGACGCCTTCGGCATCCCCGCGGCCCTGCACGTCGACGGCCACGTCTCGAGCACGCTGCCCCGACTGCGGCGAGCCGATCGAGATCGAGATCCGCGAACGAACGCCCGATCCCGGACGAGCTACGTCTTCCATGTCGCGGTTCCGGCCGCGCAATGGTGGGACGACATCGTCTTCACCTGAAGCACGATGAACCTCTTCCGGTCGGAAGAGCACGTAGGACGATGGCTCGAACAGAACCGCTACGAGGCCGGAGCGACGATCAGCGCCGGAAAGCTCTGCGAGCTCGCGCACGCCTGGTGGAGCGACAGGCTCGCGCCGGACTGGACTCCGCACACGCGAGCAGAATCAGGCGACCCTTGACCGCCTCGGCCTAACCGGTAGCTTCTGGCAATTGCCGTGAGGCGGAATCGCTGTCGATTCGACCGCGTTCTGTTCGTCTAGGTCGTGACAAGGGAGGAACAAGTGACCGAGGCCGTCGTCGCCGCACCGGACCCGCGCCGCTGGCTGACCCTGGCCGTCGTCGGGGCAGCGTTCTTCATGACCATCCTCGACGTCGCGATCGTCAACGTCGCGATCCCGTCGATCCAGCTCAAGCTGCACACGACCCCGGCGACCGTGCAATGGGTGCTGATCGCTTACTCGATCACGTTCGGAGGTTTCCTGCTGCTCGGTGGCCGGATGGCCGATCTGCTCGGACGGCGTCTGATCTTCCTCGTCGGGCTGACGCTCTTCACCGTGGCCTCCCTCGTCTGCGGCCTCGCGGGGAGCATCGCCATCCTGATCGCCGCGCGTGCGGTGCAGGGTGTCGGCGCCGCGATCATCTCGCCGGCCGCGCTCTCGATCGTGAGCACAACCTTCGAGGAGGGAGCGGACCGAAACAAGGCGCTCGGGATCTGGGGCGCGCTCGGCGGCTCGCGGCGCCGCTGCCGGTGTTCTCTTCGGCGGGATCCTGACCAAGTACCTCGGCTGGGAGTGGATCTTCTTCGTCAACGTCCCAGTCGGCGCGCTGGTCTTCGCGCTGACGCCGATCTTCGTTCCGGAGAGCCGCGCCGACATGCCCGACCGCCGCTTCGACGCCGCCGGGGCGGTGACCGTCACAGGCAGGTTGGCGCTCCTGGTCTACGCGATCTCGAAGGCCCCGGACGTAGGCTGGGGCTCCGCGCGAACGATCCTGCTGCTGATCGCCTCTGGGGTCATCCTGGCCGCCTTCGTGCTGATCGAAGCTACGCGGCGCGCGCCCCCTGATGCCGTTCAGCATCTTCCGGATCCGCATCGGTCCTGGGGGCGAACGTCGTCGGGTTCCTGCTCGGCGCCGTGATCTTCGCCGACTTCTTCATTCTGACCTTTACGTCCAGGAGACCCTGCGACTGGTCGGCATTGAAAACGGGCGTTACGTTCCTCGCGACCGCCGGGACGACTGTGATCTGGGCCGGCGTCGCGCAGGCGCTGACGACTCGGTTCGGCCCACGGCCGGTCATCGTCACCGGGCTGCTCGTCCTCGCCGCCTCGATGGCCGCGTACACCAGGATCCCGGTCGACGGTCACTACTGGCCCGACCTGCTCCCGGCCTACCTCGCCTTCGCGCTCGGGCTCGCCTTCGCCTTCGTGCCGGTCACGATTGCGGCCCTCGCCCAGCGTCGCTCCGCGCGAAGCCGGCTTGCCTCCGGCCTGATCAACACGAGCCAGCAGATCGGCGGAGCAATCGGGATTGCGATCGCAACGACCATCTTCAGCGACCAAGGCCAAGGACCTGGGCTTCACGCCGCAAGCGTTCGTGACGCGGCTACCAGGACGCGTTCTGGGCGCTGATCGCACTGGCGCTCCCTAGGCGCGGTGGCCGCGTTCATCCTGTTGCGCGGGGTCAGAAGGGCAGACGTCGTCGAGCAGGAGCCCGCGGGAGTCGCGGTCTAAGCTGCGGGCAATGGCCCGCGACTACCCGCCGCTGCTCGACCTCGTCGGCGAGACGCCGATCGTCCGGCTCGACAGGCTCGCGCGCGACATCGAGCCGACACTGCTCGCGAAGCTCGAGTACCTGAACCCGGGCGGCTCGGTCAAGGACCGGATCGGGCTGCCGATGATCGAGGCGGCCGAGCGCGACGGGAAGCTGCAGGCCGGGCGGCACGATCGTCGAGCCGACCTCGGGCAACACCGGCGTCGGCCTCGCGATCGCGGCCGCCGATCAAGGGCTACCGCTGCATCTTCGTGATGCCCGACAAGATGAGCCAGGAGAAGATCGCGCTGCTGCGCGCTTACGGCGCCGAGGTCGTGATCACGCCCGACCGCCGTCGAGCCCGACTCGCCGGAGAGCTACTACTCGGTCTCCGACCGGCTCGCGGAGGAGATCCCCGGCGGCTTCAAGCCCGACCAGTACTCGAACATGGCGAATCCCGAGGCCCACTACGAGACGACCGGGCCGGAGATCTGGGAGCAGACGCGGCGGCGAGCTCGACGCGATCGTGATCTCCGTCGGCACCGGCGGCACGATCTCGCGGCGTCGGGCGCTACTTCAAGGAGCGCAAGCCCGAGATCCTGATCGTCGGCGCCGACCCCGAGGGCTCGGTCTACACGGCGCAGGACGGAGGCCGACGTCCACCCGTACCTCGTCGAGGGAATCGGCAAGGACACGCTGGCCCGAGACGATGGATCCGCGACGTCGTCGACGAGTGGGTGCGCGTCTCCGACCGCGACTCGTTCCTGACCGCGCGCGCGGCTGCGCGCGAGGAAGGGCATCCTCGCCGGCGGCTCGGCCGGGACGACGGTCTGGGCGGCGCTGCAAGTCGCTGCGCGCGGCTCGGCCCCGACGCGCACGATCCTGACGATCATCCCCGACTCCGGACGCTACGTACCTGTCGAAGTTCTACGACGACAACTGGATGCTCGAGCACGGCTTCCTCGAGCGGCCGACGCCGACGCCGACCGTCGGCGCGGTGCTGCTGCGCCAAGCGCGGCGAGGACGCACGAGGTGCCGGAGCTCGTCGTCGATCGCGTCGCACCAGAAGGTCGGCGAGGCGATCGAGCTGATGCAGCGCTACTCGATCTCGCAGCTCCCGGTCGTGCGCAACGGCGCCGTCGAGTCGCTGGCGGACGTCGTCGGCTCGCTCCAGGACCGGGATCTGCTCGACCGCGTCTTCAAGAACCCGGACGCGCTGCACGAGGACGTCGCCGATGCGATGCAGCCGCCGCTGGCGACGATCGACGCCACGCGAGACGCTCGACGAGGTCGTTCCCGACGCTGACCGGACGTACGAACGCGGTCGTCGTCGCGCCGACAAGGCGCCGGTCGGCGTGATCACCCGCTCCGACCTGCTCGAGTTTTCTCGCCCGCCAGCGCGGAAACTCGGGAAGCTGACAATGGCAGTTGACCGTTTGCGAAGCCTGCTCGAGCAGGCCTTTCAGGCTCGGAGGTGGATGTCAGGACCGCACCGGCGGCGGCGATCACTTCCAGGTCACGGTCGCGAGCGCGCGCTTCGACGGGCCTGCCGCTGATCGAGCAGCACCGGCTGGTCAATCAAGCTCTCGCAGCCCGCTCGGCGATGGCACGATTCACGAGTTGCGCATCAAACGAAAGGGAGTCAGTGAGCGAGCTTCGTGAGCAGATCGAGAACGTGATCGAGTCGAGGACGTCGCCCTGTTCATGAAGGGGACGCCCCAGTTCGTCATGTGCGGGAACTCCTCGCGCGCGCTCGACGCGCTCCGCGCGCGCCGGTGCGCCGGTGACGGCGGTCGACATCCTGCCCGATCCGCGGATCCGCCAGGAGCTCTCCGCGGTGTCGAGCTGGCCGACGATCCCGCAGGTCTTCGTCCGCGGCGAGCTGATCGGCGGCGCCGACATCGTCGAGGAGCTCGCGCAGAACGGCGAGCTGGAGCGGACGCTCGAGGAGAAGCTCGGTCACGACTACCGCGGCACGGCGCCTGAACGGGTAGTAACCGTCACGTAACCGCGTTAAGCCGCAACTAGAATCGAGCGTATGGAGTTCGAGACCCGCGCGATCCACGCCGGCCAGGAGCCCGATCCCACGACCGGGGCCGTGACGGTCGCCGATCTACCAGACGTCGACCTACGCTCCAGGACGCGGTCGGCGAGAACAAGGGCTACGACTACTCGCGCGTCGGCGAACCCGACGCGGACGCGCGCTCGAGACGTGCCTCGGCTTCGCTCGAAGGCGCCGAGCACGGCGTCGCGTTCGCCTCGGGCCTCGGCGGCGGCGACCACGCTGATGCATCTCGATCAACCCCGGTGAGCGCGTCGTCGCGGTCAACGACGTCTACGGCGGCGTCTACCGGATGTTCGCCGCAGGTCTACGAGCCGAAGGGCTACCGTCTTCGACTGGGTCTCGCACGACGAGATCAACGACGAATCTCGCGGCGCACCTGGACGAGCGGACACGGATCGTCTGGCTCGAGACGCCGACGAACCCGCTCATGAACGTGGTCGACATCCGGGCCGCGGCCGACGCGGCGCACGCGGCCGGCGCGATGGTCGTCGTCGACAACACGTTCGCGACGCCGTACCTCCAGCAGCCGCTCGACGCTCGGCGCCGACGTCGTCCTGCACTCGACGACCAAGTACCTCGGCGGCCACTCCGATCGTGATCGGCGGCTTCGTCGCCACGAGCGATCCCACGGTCGCCGAGCGTCTCTGCTTCCTGCAGAAGTCGCTCGGCGCGGTTCCCGGGCCGTTCGACTGCTGGCTCGTTCTGCGCGGGCTCAAGACGCTCGCGGTGCGGATGCGCCAGCACTGCGACAACGCAACGGCGATTGCCGCGCTTCCTCGACCGGCACCCCGTATCGAACGCGTGCTCTACCCCGGGCTCGCCTCACCATCCGGGTCACGCGATCGCCGCGCAGCAGATGCGCGACTTCGGCGGCATGATCTCGTTCCTCGTCGAGTCGGAGGACGAGGCGGTCGCCCTCGTCGCGCGGACGAAGATCTGGAAGCTCGCGGAGAGCCTCGGCGGCGTCGAGAGCCTGATCGAGATCCCCGGCGTTGATGACGCATATGTCGACCGCCGAATCGCCCTTCGCGGCGCCGCCGAACCTGATCCGGCTTTCGGTCGGGCTCGAGGCGGCCGGAAGACTTGCTCGCCGACCTCGAGGTCGCGCTGGCGGTCTCGGTGGCAACCACCGGCGCCTAGCTTCCGGCGCGTGTCGCCCGAGCCGCTCGACCTGCTCCATCTCGGCCTGCGAAGCGCGTGATCGGCGCCTACCTGCTGGACACACCCGACGGCCCGGCGCTCTTCGACTGCGGGCCGACCACGCCTGCGTGCCGGCGCCCCTGAAGGCGGGCCTGCAGGGTCGTGGACTGGAACTGCAGGACGTGCCGCACCTGCTGCTCTCGCATCCCACCTCGACCACGCGGGCGCCGGCAGGGAGTGCTCGTGCGCGAGCACCCGGAGCTGCAGGTGCACGTCTCACCGATCGGCGCGCCGCATCTCGTCAACCCGAGCCGGTTGGAGCAGAGGCGCGCGCCGGCTCTACGGCAACGAGTTCGACACCCTCTGGGGCGAGCTGGCGTCCGTGCCGCAGGAGAACGTGCGCGAGACCGGCGACCGCGTGCTCGGCCTCGACTGCTTTCCCTCCCGGGCATGCCTCCCACCACGTCTGCTACCTCGACAGTGACGGAACGCTGTACGCGGGCGACGCGGCGGGGTCGGGATTCAGCCGAGCGCGTTCGTGCTGCCGCCGACGCCGCCGCCCGAGTTCGACCTCGCGGTCTGGATTCGACGCTGGACGAGCTCGAACGGCGCACTCCAGAGCGCCTCGCCCTGATCCCACTTCGGCGTCGCCGACGCGACCCGCGGGAGCACCTCGCCGAGCTGCGCCGGCGGCTGCGGTCTTGGACTGCGCTCGTTGGAGACGGAGCCACCGAGGGACGAGTTCGAGGCGGCCGCGCTGGCGGAGCTCGGCGACGACGCGCCGCCGTACGTTCAGGCGATGCCGCCCTGGCAGTCCTATGCCGGGCTCCGGCGCTATTGGGACAAGCGTCGCACCGAGACCGCCTGATTGAGGTCAGGCGGCATCACGTCGCTGTTCCCTCGCGATTTCGGTGAGTAGCTTCGTCGACCGCCTGGGTGTTGTTCAACCGGACGGGGCGGCCGAGGGGCCCGCGCCGCTCCCACCAATAGGCCTGCATCGCATATGGCATCCGCAAGCCGAAGTGCGCAGCAGACGCGAGACCTCACGTGCCGTTCCGTCTCCGGATCCACGGTTCCAGTCACGTAGCGCCGGATATCCGCGTCGGCGAGATGGGACACTAGTTGCACGAATAAGTGATTCCACGCTTTCGCAAAGCTGACACGTTAAGCCGCTCGGCGACTACAGAGGTCTCCTAGGGCTTCACCTTGATCATGCGTCGTCGGCTGGAGGCCTTTTCGTGACTCCGACAACGAGCTCCGGATCGTCCGCTCGTACTCGGCGGGTGCTTCCATTCTCGGTGTCTTCGAGCTCGAGCAGGGCAGGTGTGACGCTCATCGGCGTCACGCCGAGGACGACGAAGAGCCGCCCTTGGTAACTGACGATGGTTCCGATCTCGAATGGGGCCACAGGCATGCGCACAGGTGTGTGCGCAAGTAAAGAATCGACCGCTTCATCTGCTGCACCGATCCCTTGTTCTGAGGCTTGCACCGTGTTTCCCAACTTGCGAAACGGCTCCGGGGCAGGCATCCGGGCCGCTTCGCTCGAGGATGGGATTCGCAGATCCCTTCCTCCAGACTCCTGCTCGCGTGCGAGCAGTGAAATGGGATGCCCGAGACTAAGCCGTTGGCGTTGCGGCGCCGTTAACGTCGCATTGCTCTTGCGTTAAGCCGCCGGTCCTGCCCCGGCGATGCGAGCTAGCGCGGCGTATCAGCCCGCCCGAAGGGACTCCACTCGGCCCATCTCCCAGAGCCGCTCGCCGCACGCCGTGCAGCGCGGGAGTACCTGGTGAACGGTTACGCGATTCCCAGCAGGCGGTACAGGAGAACTGACCTTTCGCCAAGGTTCCGGCGGGCCAGAACTCCACGTACTCGTCCTCGCCGGCGGTAGCCGATGAGACCTCGAGCTGCGACTCCTCCACGTCATCCCCTTTCACGAGTGAACCCTGGACAGCGAGCCGCAATACCCTCCTTGTAGGTTCGGCACGGAAGGATCTGTCAACAGGCCGGCGCTTGTGATTTCGAGACCCAATGCATGCGCCTCGTCCGCCCGAACGTTCGAGGCAATATCAAGACCTACGGGGGAAGCCGTCGGATTCAGCGTCCGAGATCATCGTTGAGCCGGGACGAGGGCTTTCGCGCCTAGACGGTGAGTGCCGCAGGGCGCCAGAGGAGAGAAGCCCCTGCCCCGGACCTGGAACGTCCATTACTGCGCCCGTTTGAGGCGATACTCCGAAGAGCCGAGCAGTTCGCGCCGTCTGAACCGACCTCAGCCTGGGGTTGCGCTGAGGAGCGGCCGGGAGTGATTGACGACATCGCCGGTCGCGGTAGGCAGTTGAACCGCCTTTCCGTTCAAGGTTGCGTCCACGTTCCACGGGGCCCCGATCCGGATCAGAGTCGCGACGCAGCGAAGTGAGCGGTTCGACCCTGCTCGAGCGTCACTCTCGTAGACCAATCTGCCGGTCGCCGAGCCCTGGGTGCACTGAGAGCCAACAGCGGCCCTCGTCTGCCAGCAGCACGATCCGAGCGACCGTCGACGGCTGCCTGGCCGCGCAGGGGCGTGGTTGGAAGAAGCCGCCTGCGTGGTCGTGCGGGTCTGAGCAGGCGGGGTGCGGCGGCTGGGGTGGTGGCCGCCGTTGCTCGAGACTGCACGCCAGGCAACGACGGCGATGCCGGCCGCCAGCACTGCCACGGCGAGCAGCCATGGCGCAAGGACGAACCGTCGGCGGCGTCGAATCCTCAGCTGAGGTGGTGCCTCGGCTCCTCCTCAGGGGCGAGGCGATGCGTTGTACTCCTCAACGAAGCGTTGTCCGTCGAGACCGAGGTAGTCCGCATACGTGCGGAGAAACCCTTTCGTATAGGCAGGGCCGGGTAGGACCTCGAAGCGCTCGTCCTCGAGTGCTCTGAGGTACTTGGCACGGATCCGCGTGTCGCCCTCGGCTTGGGACAGCTCGAGCTTCTGACGTATCCGCGCCGCGCGGAGATTGTTGCCGATCTCGAACATGGGCAAAGCCCGCTCCAGTTGCAGACTACGCGCTTGACGTCGATCACCCGTTTTGGGCACGGTCCGGCGAGTGCGAACCATCATTCTGCTTCGACACGGCAAGTCGAGCTGGTCGGATCCGACCCTCGCCGACCTCGATCGCCCGCTCGCGCCGCGTGGCGAACGCGCCTCGCGAAGGATCGCCAGGTACATACGACGGAAGAAACTCCGCCCCGCTCTCGTCCTCTGCTCCCCTTCGCTTCGCACCCGCCAGACGCTCGAGGCAATCGAGTCTTCGCTCGGCAAGCGGTCGGTGGTAGAGCTCGAGCCGCAGCTCTACGCCGCCTCGGAAGGAGAACTGCTCCAGCGGCTCCAGGCGCTTCCCGAGTCTGTCGATTCGGTGATGCTGATCGGGCACAACCCCGGCCTCCACGAGCTCGCGCGTACCCTTGCTCTCGGGGCGCCGAGCTGCCGCGGCTCGAGGAGAAATTCCCGACCGGCGCGCTCGCCACGCTCGTTGTCGACAGCGATAGCTGGGCCGCTCTCGGCCCCGGCGATGCCGAGCTTGTCGATTACGTCGTCCCCAGGCAGCTCGGCTGAGCCGCGTCAAATACCAGCCCGACAGCTGGACTACGAAGGCTCCGGCGCAGGCCTCCGCGTGGGACGCCGAGATCTCGGCGAGGTCCGGCCTGCTGATCGCGTCCGGCACCGATCACCGCGACCCGGGACGACCGGACCGCGCGCAGGGTTGCCGTGCGAAGCCCGTCTCCGAGCACCGCTCGCTCCCCAGGATCGCGCCCGAACCGACCTGCGCCACGACCTCGCCGTCGATCTCGACGTCGAACACGCCGTCGAGGAGCACGAAGAGGTCGCGACCCGGCTCTCCCTGCTCGACGAGCGTCTCGCCACGTGCGACGCGACGCCGGACGAGCTTCGCGCCGTCGCGGAGGATCGAGGTCGCGAGCCTGCGTTCGAGCTCCGACTCCACTGCGGCGGCAAAGCGCCGGCGTGCCCCTCGTCGCCCCACGGCGTACCGTCGCCGAGCTCGAACTCGTCCGCCCCGAAGACATCGACGAGCCGCCGGTCGGCGGCCGTAGAGCGGAGTGGCGGGGAAACGGGCTCGCGGCGACGAGCCTGGTCTCGCTCGTCCCGTCCGCGCGGATCAGAGCTCGAGCGTCGTCCAGGCCGAAACGGCGCCGACGTGGAAGTACGGGACGGCCGACGACGGGCCTGTGCGCCGGCAGGCCGATCCGGCCGCCGACGGTCTGCGTGAACCGGACCCCAGCCGTCGCCGACCTCGGGCTCCGGCTGGATCACCGGAAACTCGACGGCGGGAAGGAGACCTGCTGCGCCTCGAGCTCCGGCCCGTCGCCGATCAGGCTCCTGCCGGTCTGGCCGTAGTCGACGACCTCGCCACCGTCGACCTCGATCCAGGCGCGAAGCTCGTTGGCCTCGCGGAACGCATCCTGGCGGCGAAGCTCGTCGAGGTCCGGGAACGGTCTCCGGCGGAGGTTCGTCGTAGTGCGCGACGGCAAGCTCGAGCGGGATCAGCGCGGATCCGGTCGAGCGCGGCGAACGGTAGCCACGTGATCGCCGTTGCCGAGGCGTCGATCCGCATCAGACGGCGGCTCTTTGATCTTCGCGCGCTCGAGCTGCGGTCGGCCAGGGCCTCGATCGCTTCCTCGAGGCGGGCCCGGATCTCGTCGTCGGTCAGGCACGCCGTCCTCGAAGCGCGTGTGCGCATGCGGGACGGGCAGCTCGAGGTCGAGGACGCGCGCGCCGACGGCCGCCAGCACCTTTCGCAGCTCGGCTTGTGCCCAGACCGCCCCGAAGCCTCCGGTGCTCGCGCCGACGACGGCGACGGGCTTGTTCCGGAGCGCGTTCGTCGCGACCGGGCGCGAGACCCAGTCGATCGCGTTCTTCAGCTGGCCGGGGATCGACGAGTTGTACTCGGGTGTAGCGAAGAGCACCGCGTCGGCGGCGGCGATCGCCTCGCTCAAGCGAGCGACGCTCTCCGGGCGCGGATCGACGTCGTCGTCCTCGGTCGTACGGCGGAATCTGCTTGCAGGCCGTCGTAGAGCTCGAACTCGATGTCCGGGCCGGCGGCCTCTGCCGCGGCGCGCAACAAACTCGTGTTGTGCGAGTCGCGGCGGAGGCTGCCTGAGATGGCCAGAATTCGCGTCACGGTTCTAGCTCTCTTCTCCCGGCTTGACGAACTGCAGCTCGGCGAGGATGGTGACGTCGTTCCGCGAGCGACGGCTCGCCGCTCGGGAGCGGGTTGTTCCAGTTGATCCCGAAGTTCGTGCGGTCGACCTTCGTGGTCAGGTTGAGGCCGATGCGCTCGTGTCCCGTAAGCGATCGGCCATCGGCGCGGTCACCGTCCCGGTCACTGTGACCGGCTGGGTGACGCCCTTGATCGTCAGCTCGCCGACAACCGAGACCTGGCCGTCGCCGTCGAGACGGATGTCATCGGCGGTGAAGCGAAGCTCGGGGTACTGCTCGGCGTCGAAGAAATCGGGCGACTGGAGATGAGCGGAGAGGTTTCTCCTCGTTGACATCGATGCTGGCGACGTTCGTCGTGCCTTCGAGCGTGGCGCGCGTCGTCGTCGACGGTCAGTTTTGCCGCGATCTCGCTGAAGTGGCCCTTGAACGTCCCGGCGAGGTAGGAGACCTCGAAAGTCGACCCGCGAGTGAACAGAATCCAGGTTCCAGGTACCGGCCGGGGCAATTGTCAGAGTGGTGTTCATGGCCCTTGTTGCTCCTTTCGTTGCGTGGTGTACTATTGAGTACGCAAACAACACTACCATTATTCCTTGATGACGCAAACTTTGACAGAGCAAGCGATTGAGCCGGCCGTCGCCGGGCGTGGACGAGGCTGCTGGCGCGCGTACGCGCTGACGACCAGATTGCTGAGTGCCGAGCTCCAGGAGGCGCACGGCCTGACGATCAACGACTTCGAGGCGCTGCTCGTGCTCTCGTACGCCGAGGGCGGGCGATTGAAGCGGGTGGAGCTCGCGCGGAACCTGTTGCTGACTCCATCGGGCATCACACGCTTGCTCGGGGCCTCGAAGATGCGGGGCTCGTCGAGCGAGCGTCCTGCTCGAGCGACCTGCGTATCACCTACGCGCAGCTCACGGACGCCGGCCGCGAGAAGCTCGAGGCGGCGGCGAGCGCCCATACGGCTTCGATCTGTGCCCCTGCTCGAAGAGCATTTCGAGACCGGAGACCTCGACGCGATCGCCGAGATTCTCGGCAAGCTCCCGGGCGTCACCGACGGTGACGACTCGTGCTCCCGGGCTGACCGACGTCATCCCGCGACCCTGTCGGGGCGTTCTGCAAGTCTGAAAGGTGGTGCCTTCCTGGGACAGTCGGCGTGAGGCTGCGTGATTCCGCCGGCCGAGCTCGGTGAGCTCGAGGCGTTCCGCAGCCTGCTGAGCGGCGAGGAGCACGCGGAGATCGGAGGCGCGCTCTGCACCTCCCTCGAGGCGACGCCGGGCTCGGCGCTCTTCAACCGCGCCCTCGGGCTCGGCCTCACCGAGCCGGCGACGGAAGCGGGCGCTCGACGGGATCGACGACTTCTTCAGCCGCCGAGGCCTCGCCTACGGCAATCCCGCTCACCCCCGACGCGCAACCGTCCGAGCTTCCGGGGTGGCTCGAAGCGCGCGGCTTTCGGCGCGGCTACGCCTGGACGAAGTTCGCGCGCCGGGCCGACCTGACAAATGATCTAGATCGCTTGCTCGGTTCGAGGTTGCGCGTAGAGGCAGTCTCAGCCGATCGAGCCGACCTGTTTGCTGACGTCTTCCTGCGCGCCTACGGGACGCCCGAGGTCACTCGTCCCCTGCTCGAGCGGCTGCCGGGCAGCGAGGGCTGGCACTGTTTCGTCGCCTTCGACGGAGACGAGCCCGCGGCGACGGGATCGTTGTTCCTCACCGGCGAGGTGGGCTGGGTCGGCGCGGGTGGGACGCTGCCCGAGTTCCGCCGCCGCGGCGCGCAGGGAGCTGCTGCTCGCGGCGCGGATCGAAGCGGGCCGGGAGGCGGCCTGCGAGACGCTGGTCACCGAGACCGGCTCGCCGATCGACGGCCAACCCGGCGGCTCGTACCGAAATCTCGAGCGCGCCGGCTTCGAGCCGCTGTACATGCGGCAGAACTACCTCTCGTCGGTAGACGGCGACACGTCGGGGACGCGCGCATGAGACTCGCGCTCGCGGCATTTCGCAGCAAGCAGTTCCGCCTGCTCTTCGCAGGTGAGCTCGTCTCCTGCTCGGCACGGCGGTTGCGCCCGTCGCCCTTGCCTTCGCAGTTCTCGACCTGACGGGGTCGGCGACGGACCTCGGCTACGTGCTCGCGGCCGGCTGGCTGCCACAGATCGTGTTCATTCTGATCGGGGGTATTCTCGGCGACCGGTTACCGCGGAATCTCGTCATGGTCGGGGCCAACCTGCTCAGCGCCGCGGCCCAGGGCGCGACCGCAGCACTGCTCCTGGCCGGCGTCGCGGCGCCATGGCACCTCGCCGCGCTCGCGGCAGTCCGCGGCACGGCGACCGCTCTTTCTTCCCGCCGCGCAGTCCGTTGTGCCTGAGATCGTCGAAGCCGAACTGCTGCAGCCGGCCAACGCATTGCTTCGGCTCGCCACGAGCTCCAGCACGGTTATCGGCGCCGGCCTGGGAGGCATCGCCGTCGCAACCGCGGGCCCGGGCTGGGCGATCGCGTTCGACGCGGCCACCTACCTCGCAAGCGCCTTGATCCTCGTGCAAATCCGTATCCCTCGCGTCGTCGTGGAGCGCGGCGAAACCATCATCCGCGAGCTGGTCGAGGGCTGGAATGAATTCCCGCTCCCGCGAGTGGCTTTGGGTGATCGTAGTCTGCGCCTCCGTCGGCAACCTCGTCGCCACAGCCAGCTTCGCGGTACTCGGACCGCTGGTCGCGAAGCGCTACCTTGGCGGCGCGTCCGCCTACGGCGCGATCGTCGCCGCGCAGAGCGCGGGCTTCATCGCCGGCGGGCTGCTCTCGCTGCGCTGGCGGCCGGCTCGCCCTCTATTCGTCTCGGTGCTCGCGCTTCTGCCGACGGCAGGCGAGATCGCCTGTTATGCAGGCGTGCGGGTGACCGGTGTGATTGGCGACGGTCGCGTTCTTCGCGGGAATTGGGCTCGAGGTCTTCGGCGTCAATTGGATCACCGCGCTGCAGCAGCACATCCCCAGACGCGTTCTCTCACGCGTCAACTCGTACGACGCCCTCGGCTCCTTCGTCTTCATCCCGCTCGGGCTCGTGATTGCCGGCCCGCTCGCGGACAGGTTCGGCGTCACGAAAACGCTCTGGGGTTCCTCGCGATCGGCCTGGCCTCGATCGGCGCGGCGCTCCTCAGCCGCGACGTGCGAACCCTTCGCCGCGTCGACGGAGCGGGTTACACCGAGGCCGAAGCGCGCGCGACGGCCGCCTCGTAAACCCGCAGGTAGTCCTGACCATCCGCTCCGGGCCGTACGCGCTCCTCGGCGTGGCGCCGCAGCTCGAGCGGGTCGAGCGCGTCGGCGCGCTCCAGCGCCGCGGGCATCTCCCGGTAGTTGTCGACGATGATGCCGCTCACACCGTCCTCGATCACTTCGGGGACGGCGCCGTGCCGGGTCGCGATCACGGGCGTCCCGCAGGCCATCGACTCGATCATGACGAGCCCGAACGGCTCCTCCCACTCGATCGGGAAGAGCGTCGCGCGCGCGTTCTGGAGCAGCTCCACCTTCTCGCCGTGCGTGACCTCGCCGAGGTACTCGATCTCGTCGTCGAGGTGAGGCTCGACGAACTCGTGGAAGTAGCGATGCTCCTTGAGATCCTGCTTCTGCCGGCGAGCTTGAGCGGCAGCCCGGTCTCCTTCGCGACCCAGATCGCCCGGTGGGCGCCCCTGTCAGGGCTCATCCGGCCGAGGAAGAGCAGGTAGTCGCCGATGTGCGGCTTGCACGGGTAGAGCTGGAGGTCGAGCGCGTTCGGACAGTTGCCCGCCCAGTTGAGCTCCGGCATCGGGTTGCGCTGATTGAGCGAGATCGAGATCAGGCCGACGGCCGGGGCGAGCTGGCTGAGCCCTTCGTAGACGAATCCGGGTTCGCCCTCGAGAGGCCCGTGCACCGTGTGCAGAACCGGGGTCTCGACGAGGCCGCCGAGCGCGACCGCCAGCGGCCCCGAATGGTCGTTGATGACGTCGAATTCGCCGGCCTGATCGAAACAGGCGAGGGCGTGGCGCAGCGTCCGGGAGCGACTTGCCGATCTGCTCGCTCGGCGCGTGCTCGAAGACGTAGGAGAGGTGAGCCTTCGTGTGCGAGTCGCCGGAGGCGAAGAGGGTCACGTCGTGACCTGCGTCGGCGAGCCCGTCGGCGAGCAGCGAGACGATCCATTCGATCCCGCCGTAGCCGCTCGGCGGGACGGCGAACCAGACCGGGCTGAGGATCGCGATCCGCATCGGGTTCATCATGAGTGAAAGGGACTGTCCCCGCAGGGGACTGTCCCCAAAAGGCGTATGCAGGTGGATTGTCGGTTGTAGGGACTGTCCCCGCAGGGGACTGTCCCAAAGAACGTATGCCCGTCGCCACCGGTTGTTGGGACAGTCCCCTACCGGGGACAGTCCCTACGCCACCGGTTGCCGGGACAGTCCCCTACCGGGGACAGTCCTTACGCCTCTTCGACGGTGACGTGTGAGTCCTCGACGCGCACGTCCCACTGGCGGTCGAAGGCCCGGACGCCGGTCAGCCGGAGCGAGCGGCCGACCCATGAGGGCAGCTCGGCCGGCGCCAGCGTCTCGAGCGCGTGGCGGCCCCGGTCGGGCCGCAGGCCGAGCAGCACCTGCAGCAGCAGCACGGGCGTGCCGGCCGCCCAGGCCTGCGGGCGCGCGGCTGTCGGATAGGCAATCGGAAACGGCGTCTCCTGGCGCGCCAGCCCCGCGAACACCTCCGGCAGCTGGTACTGGAAGTGCCCGGCGGCGGTCAGCATCCGCCGGACGATCCGCTGCGCCTCGGCCCAGCGGCCGTAGCGGGCGAGGCCGACGGCGATCAGGGAATTGTCGTGGGGCCAGACGGTGCCGTTGTGGTACGAGAGCGGGTTGTAGGCGGCGTCGTCCGTCGGACATCGTCCGCACGCCCCAGCCGGACCAGCAGCTCCTCGCCCATCAGCCGGTCGACGATCGCATCGACGCGCTCGCGAGGAACGATGCCGCTCCAGAGCAGGTGGCCGATGTTCGAGCAGAGCGAGTCGACCTGCCGCTTCTCGCCGTCGAGGGCGAGCACGTAGTAGCCCCCGCGGCGTTCGGTCCAGAACTTCTCGTCGAAGGCGCGGCGCAGTTCCTCGGCGTCGCGCTCGAGCCGGTCGGCGAGCGCGCGGTCGCGCCAGACCTCGCGCGGCCATCTCGGCCGTGCCGGCGCTTCGGCGTCGTAGACGTACCCCTGCACCTCGCACGGCGCGATCGGCCCGCGCGCGAGCGAGCCGTCGTGGAAGCGCTGCGAGTCGCCCGAGTCCTTCCAGGACTGGTTCTCGAGCCCGCGGTCGGTTCGCCGCTCGTACTCGACGAAGCCGTCGCCGTCGAGGTCACCGTACTCGTCGATCCAGCGCGAGCGCCTTCAGCGCGGGCTCCTTCAGCTCGCGCAGCATCGCGGCGTCGTCGGTCCAGCGCCAGACCTCGGAGAGCAGGATCAGGTAGAGCGGGGTCGCATCGACGCTGCCGTAGTAGGTGTGGAACCAGGTCTTCGCCGCCTTGCCCTCTCGTACCTCGTGGACGATCTTGCCCGGCTCGGCGTCGATCGTCGCGTCGTCCTCGGTCGCCTGCAGCTCGGCGAGCACCATCGAGCGCCGCTGCGGGCGAGCTCAGGCCCGAAGCAGCAGCGTCTGGTAGGCAGGTGATCAGCGTGTCGCGGCCGAAGACGGTCATGAACCAGGGCATCCCGGCAGCCGGCAGGCGGCCCGATCCGCCCGCGCCCGCGCATCCGCAGCGATGCAAGGTCGGAGACCGACTGGAAGAAGGAACGGCCGAGGTCGTCCCAGTCCGCCCGGATCTGGGGCACGCGGAGCCGCCACGCCGCGAGCGAGTCGCGCACGCGCGTCATCTCGTCCCCGAAGCGCCGCTCGACCGTGCGCGGCGACGACGTGGTCGCCGTCGAGCGGACGGGATGACGTCGACCCGGAGATGCCAGCGCTCGCGCGGCTCGAGCTCGACCGTTCCAGCGCACCTCGTGCCGTCGATCTCGCCGCGCTGCGGAGAGGATGACCTGCGTCTGCGCGCCGTCGTCGTCGGGTCCTCGAGCAGGAACTCGTTGTGCTCCTCCGAGTAGCGGATCGGCACTCGCTCCGGCAGCGGCTTCGCGCGCGCTAGGGTCGCCGAGCGCGAAGTCGTGCGCCTTGACCGAGAGGATGTCCGCGAAGTCGGCCTCGATCTCGAGCTCGAGATCGAACGACTGTCGTTCCATGCGTCTGGTTCTGGCGACGATCACGGTCCTGCATCGACTCGCCGACGAAGCGCGTCGCGCAGGATCGAGACCGACGTCCTGCTGCGAGCCCGCCGCGCGAGCGGGTTCCGCAGGAAGAACGCGGCCGAGAAGTACTCGACCTTGCCGGACGAGAGCAGGAGCGGCCGCGCGTCGTTCGATCCGGAGCCGCAGCAGCGAGAGGAAGCGCGTGTCCTCCGCTGTAGAACCCGTGCGTCGCGGCGGTCGAGGTCGCCGACGCTCGTCGCAGATGCAGAAGGTCGAGCCTTCGAGGATCGTGAGCGCGGCACAGGCAGTCCCGGACGATGCGCACCGGGCTTGACTGGGCGAGCGCCTTGACGACGATCTCGTCGATGTTGACGTGCAGCGGCCGGGTGAGCGCGAAGAGCACGCATTCGGCGATGTCCGTCGGCCGGAGCGGCTCGACGCTCGTCGTAGACGGCACTTCGCCTTCTCCTCGTCGCCGCGGAAGCGAACGCGCGAGAAGTTCGACTCGACCAGGCCGGGATCGACCGTCGTGAGCTGGATCGGGCGGCCGAGCAGATCCTCGCGCGAGCGCGTAGGTGAAGCCGCGCACGGCGTACTTCGAGGCGACGTAGACGGCGGCGTTCTCGTAGGCCTGCCGCCCGCGATCGAGCCCATGTTGACGATGTGCCCGCCGTCGCGGAGATGCGGCAGGCAGAGGCGCGTCATCCGGATCAGGCCCGTGCGACGTTCGTCTCCAGCACCGTCTCCTCGTCTTCCTCCGTGCTCGACGTCCGAAGGGGTCGCGGCCGAGGCCGAGCCCGGCGTTGTTGACGAGGATGTCGAGCGCCGCCGAGCTCGCCGACCGCTGCCTCGACGAAGCGCTCGCAGCTCTCCGGATCCGTGACGTCGAGCTCGAGCGCGATCTCCGTCTCGAGCTCGGTCGACGCGGCGGGCGCCGCCGGCGACGCGAGCGCCCTCGCGTGCAGAGCGCGGCTGCCGTCGCGGCGCCGATCCCGCTCGAGGCGCCCGTGACGATCGCGGTCTTTCCCTCGAGCGCGGCCACAACTGGCGGAGACTAGCTAGCGGCGACTAGAGAGCTTCCGCAGCGGCGCAGGTACAGCTTCGCCCCTCCGCCGCGAAGAACGGCTGGGCCTTCGCGAGCTCGGCGTCGGCCTGCGCACGGAGACCCGCGGCGGCGCGAGCGCCTCGGCCGCGTGCAGGCGTGCGATCGCCTCGGATCCCTTCGCACCGATTCGCCTCGTAAATGGCCGCAGCGGACTTTGAACGTCGCGCCCGCTATTGCAACGCCCGCCTGAGCCACGGCGTCGCCGGCATGGACTTCGCCTGCATCCAGCGTACTCCTGCTCGCGCCCAAGGTCGAGCACGAGCCATGGCAGGGTCCTTGACGAACCACTCGTTGAGCTGGGGCGTGAGCGCGAGGAGCTCTGTCGACGAGCTCCCTCGGCCTCGCGGCGCTGTCCGTCGAGCAGAAGCGCTCTGGCATGGATTTCCAGCCCGGAATGCAACAGCTGCGGGTCCCTGATTGCGCGGGCGAGCTCGAAGCCGCGTTGGGAGTCGGCGAGCGCGGCGCGCACGTCGCCCTGAGCCATGAGGGCGCTGCTCGACATCATCAGGGATTGGGCCGACGAGGTAGTGGTTTACGTCTCCCATCTCCGTCAGGAACTCGCGCGCCGCGCGGAGGCACTCCTTCCAGGCGCCTGACATCTCGAGCAGCATGACCTCTTCGCCCTGCAGCCATCTCATCGTTCCGGACTCCGGCGTCAGCCCGAAGCGGTTCTGGCTCTCCCGGTCGAGCTGCAGCTTGCCGGCGCCTTCGGCAATCCGGCCGAAGTGCCAGAGCATGTTGGCGAGATTGTTGAGCCCCAGATGCACCATCAGCGGATCGCTGAGCTTCTCGCCGAGCTTCGACGCTGCGCTCGAGATCGGCGAGGCCGCCCTCGTCGCCCCGCATCGCGCGGACGGTGCCGATCCCTCGAAGGGCGTTCGCCGCCACGTCTTCGGCGCCGAGCGCCCCGGCCTCTGCAAGTCCTTCGCGGGCGAGCGCCAGACCCTCGTCCTCGAACCCGGAGATCCAGAGGCGGTTCGGCGAGCGACTCGGACGAAGGCTTTCGTTCGAGACGGAGGGAGTCGGCGACGAGCGCAAAGGCATCTCTGGCGAGCTGGATCGCCGAATCGATCTCGCCCAGTGACCCAGCACTCCTGCGCAACGATGGTCAGTGCTTCAGCAGCTACCTCGAGCTGGCCCGAAGCGAGCGCGACGTCGTGCGCGAGTTGAGCTGAGCTCGACCGGAGCATCGCCCAATACCGACTTCGTGTGCGCGTAGGTAAGGAGGTAGGCTCGCACGGCCCGGATCGTCCTCGGCAGTCAGTTCCAAAGCCTGCTCGAAGAAGTCGGCCGCAGCAGTAGGTGCGTGGAGCGCGCGGGACCGTTCGCCGGCCTCGGTCAGCGCCTTGCGGGCGGGCTCGCGAAGCGTGCTCTCGTCACCGCCGGTGATGCGGAGAAGCTCGAGCGCCTCGAGGTAGTGATGCGCAAGCATCTCAGCGCGGTCCTCTGAGCGGTCTGCGGAAAGCGACTCTATCCAGGCAGCCGCGCCCGAGTGCTTATCGGCTCGTTCAGAACGCGGAATCTGCGAATACGCAACGTCCCGGAGCAGCAGATGCAGGAAGGCGTACTGCGTCTCCCCCGCCACGCCCGAGCGCCGCTCACGGCGGACGAACTCCTTGCGCTCGAGGCCGTGAAGCTGCTCTTCGACCAGGAACGGCTCTCGTCCTGTCAAGGTGGCCAGCGCCCCGGTCCAAAAGACCTTCCCGACCACCGCCGCGTTCTGGACCAACTCCTTGTCGACGGGCTCCAGGGAGTCGAGACGCGCCGCGATCATGCCCTGACCGTCTCCGGCAGCGGCAGCTGCTCCCGCTCCTCGAGCTGCCAGCCGCCTCCGGTCTGAACGAGAAAACCGCGGTCTTGCAGCATTCGGACGTACTCCTCCGCGAAGAGCGGATTCCCTCGGTTCGCTTGAGGACAGCCGACTGGACCTCCGCCGGAAGCAGCACCTGGTCGAGCAGCCCTGCGAGCAGCGCCGCCGTCTCGTCAGGCGCCAGCGCGCGAAACCGTGACAGTCGACGCGTTGCGCTTGCCTCCGCCCCAGCCGGGCCGCCGGCTGAGCAGCTCGGGACGCGCCGGTGCCGACGATCAGCAGCGCGACGCCGCTGGCCCAGTCGGCCAGGTAGTCGACGAAGTCGAGCAGGCCGTCATCGGCCCAGTGCAGGTCCTCGAACACGAGCACGATCGGGTTTCGCTTCGGCGAGCCCCTCGAGGAAGCGGCGCCAAGCGGCAAACGCCTCGGCCCGGCGGTCGTCCGCCCTCAGCCAGCGCGACGTCGAGCCCGACGAGCGGTCGGAGATGGCGCTCGATCCAGCCGGCCTCCTGCGGATCGTCGATCGCCTCGGTCACCGAGGCCCGAGCTTCGCTTCGGCCGCCTCCGTGGAGTCCGTCTCGAGAATGCCGAGCTGGGACTTGACGATCTCGGCGAGCGCCCAATAGCTCGACGCCCTCGCCGTACGGCAGCGAACGTCCCTGGCGCCAGAGAATCAGCTCGAGATCGCGGTCGACGATTTGAAACAGCTCGGCGATCAGCCGGCTCTTGCCGATCCCGGGAACGCCGACGAGCGTCACGAGCTGCGGGCTGACGTCCTTGCGAACGCGGTCGAGCGCGTGCGGTCAGGACGTCGAGCTCGCGTTCCCGTCCGACGAGCTGAGTGCGCGGGCGCTGCTCGACGTCGAAGCCGAAGCCGGCGCGTCGCGCAACCGCCTCCCACGCAGGGACGGGATTCGCTTTTCCCTTCGCCTGACAGGCGCCGCGTCGCGGTATTCGATCACGTTAGTCGTGGCGCGATAGGTCGCCTCTCCGACGAGGATCCCGTTCGACGGGGCGGCGGTCTGGAGTCGCGCCGCCGTGTTGACGACGTCCCCGGACGCCATCCCCTCGCCCGAGCTCTGGCCTCGCGCCGAGGGCCACGAGCGCCTCGCCCGTGTTGACGGCGATCCGCACCTCAAGCTCGAGCGTCGGATCGGCCTCGTTGAGCTCGACGATTGCCTCGCGGATAGCGATCGCGGCTCGAACGGCCCGCTCTGGATCGTCCTCGTGCGCCACCGGCGCGCCGAAGAGCGCGACAACGGCGTCGCCGATGAACTTCTCGACCGTGCCGCCGTGGCGCTCGAGCTCGTGCCGGAGGCGGGCGTAGTACGGCGAGAGCATCGCCCTGACGTCCTCGGGATCGAGCTTCTCGGCGCGCGAGGTGAAGCCGACGAGATCAGCGAAGAGAACGGTGATGACCTTGCGCTCCTCACGCGCGGGCGCAACCGCGGCATCGAGCTCGGCGCCACACGCCCCGCAGAACTTGAAGCCGGCCGGATTTTCCTGGCCGCAAACCGGACAGTTCATGCGCTGAGTCTAGACGGCATGCGGTGGCGTCTCTCTCAGCCGCGCGCCAGCGGTAGCTCAGTGCCGAGCGGGCGCTGCTGCCCTCGCGTGCTCGACCTGCAGTGTCGTGTGCTGGAGACCGAAGCGCTCGGCCAGCATGGCCGCAAGCTCGCGGCGCGCCTCGTGGCAGTCTCCCTCCGGCCGTACGAGCACGTGCGCGGAGAGCGCCGGGAAGCCGCTGCCGACCGTCCAGACGTGCAGGTCGTGCACCTCGACCACGTCCGGGACGGCGAGCATCGCCTCGGCGACCTCGTCGGGAGGCATCTCGCCCGGCGAGATCTCCAGCAGAATCCGCGACGACTCCCGCAGCAGGATCGCGCTCGACCAAAAGATCAGTCCTGCGACCGCGAGGCTGGCAAGTGGATCGAACCGGTTCCAGCCGGTGACGAGGATCAGTGCGCCCGCGACCGCGGTGCCGACGAACGCCGCCAGGTCGGTCGTGACGTGCAGGAACGCACCCCGGATGTTCAGGCTGTTGCGGCTCGGCCCAGCGAGCAGCGCCGCCGCCGCGAGGTTGACGAGGATGCCGGCGCCGGCGAGCGCGAGCACGAGCCCGCCATCGACATCAGGCGGCGAGACGAGCCGCCGCACCGCCTCGAAGACGATCCAGATCCCGACGAGCGCGAGCGTGATCCCGTTCGCCAGCGCAGCGAGGATCTCGACGCGCCGGAAGCCGAACGTCCAGCTTCCGCCCGGCGGGCGTCGCGCGAAAGAGGCTGCGACGAGCGCGAGCGCAAGGGCGGCCGCGTCGGTGAGCATGTGCCCGGCGTCGGCGAGGAGCGCGAGCGAGCTCGCGGCAAGTCCGACGACGATCTCGGCGACGAGCAACCCGACGATGAGCGCGAGCGCACCGGCGAGCATCGCGCCGGTCGCCCGAGTGGTCACGATCGTGCCCCGCCACGAGCTCGATCGTAGCGAGCGCCCCTCTGTTTTCCTCGTTACACGTTGTCCGAAGCGGGCGCGGGAAGGGTCTCTCGGGTTGGAAGGAAGAGCGCCCTTCGCGTCCAGTGGGGCATCCACCAGTTCGCCTCCCCGAGGAGCCGCATAAGCGCCGGAACGAGGAGCGCTCGGATCACCGTGGCGTCGAAGATGATCCCGGCCGCAAGCCCGATCGCGAACTCCTTGATCTCGAAGCCCGGGCTCGACGAGAGGACGAGGAACGCGAACATGAGGATCAGCGCGGCGCTGGTGACCAGCTTGCCCGTCCGGGCAAGCCCGAGCTCGATCGCCCTGTTGGTCGAGCCCGTCTCGTCGTAGGCCTCGCGCATGCGCGAGAGCATGAAGACCTCGTAGTCCATCGAGAGGCCGTACAGGAAGGCGAAGATCATCAGCGGGATCCAGGCCGTGATCGCCTGCGTGGCCGTGATGTTCCAGAGCGACGAGCCGTGGCCCTCCTGGAAGATGAACACGACGATCCCGAACGTAGCCGCCAGTGAGGCCAGGTTGAGCAGCACCGCCTTGATCGGGAGCACGATCGACCGGAATGCCCGTGCAAGCAGGATCAGGGTGAGGACGAGCACGAAGGCGAGCAGGTACGGGAAGTTGCCGTAGACGGCATGCACGAAGTCCCGGTCGACGGCGGGAACGCCGGCGAGTGTTGCCCTCGGTCCTCTCAACGCGTCGTTGCCGCGGTTGATCACCCCTGGATGCCGGGCGCGGCGCCGTCGATTGCCGGGAAGGCCTCGACGATCGAGTCGCTGCCGCGGCGCCAAGACGCGGGCGCGGTCGCGCCGACAATCCCGTCGACCTTGCTCAGCTTGGCGGCCACCGTTTGCGGGTTCCCGCCGTGCTCGACGAGGACGTCGAACGGCTTCATCACGCCGGGGCTGATGCCGGCGTCGGCGAGCATCTGCCGACCGGCGATCGCGGTGCCGGTGCCGGGAAAGTTCTTCAGCTGCGACTCGTTCGGGTTCAGCTGGGTGCCGATGCCGACGAGCACAGCGACGATCGTGATTCCGACGATTGCGACCGGCCAGGGACGCCGCAGCACGAATCGCGCCCAGCGGCCCCAGCCGCCGTCCTCGGGATGGCCCCGGTCGACGAACCGCTTCGGCAGGACACGCAGACTGTTGATCCGCGTGCCGAGGGTTGCCAGCAGCGCCGGAAGCAGCGTGATCGCCGTGATGACCGAGACAGCAGGGATCAGCATCCCGCCGATTCCGATCGAGCGGAGGAAAGGCAGCGGCAGGATGATCATCGAAAGCAGACCGACCGCGACGGTGGACCCGAGACGATCACGGAACGGCCGGCGTGGGTCATCGTCTCGACGAGAGCAGTCTCGACATCCTCGCCCTCGCGCAGCTCGTCGCGGAAGCGGAAGATCATCAGCAGCGCGTAGTCGATCGCGACTCCGAGCCCGACCAGCGCGATCAGGAACTGGACGATGATCGAGACGTTGGTGATGTAGGTCAGCGCCCAGACGAGCGTGAAGGTGTTGAGGATCGACGCCACGGCGACGGCGATCGGCATCAGCACGGCGGGCAGCGTGCCGAAGACGAAGAGCAGGATCACGAGCGCGCCGAGGCCTCCGATCACGGCCTCGAGCAGCACGCTCGGCCCGCCGCCACCGCCGTGAGTGCTCGCTTCTTCGAGCGGGTCGTGGCCGGTCACGTTCACGGTGATGCCGGGAGGTAGACCCGTCGCGGCAGCCGCGCGCATGCGAGCCGCGCCGCTCTTGGTGTCGAACTTGGCGAGGCCGGGCGGGTAGACCTCCTCGAAGGTCGTGTGCCGGTCGCGCGAGACGTAGATCAGGCTCCCGGTGGAGAAGTACGAGCTCGTCCGCGCGCCCGGCATGGTGGCGGCGGCTCGCTGCATCGCCTGCTTGATCGCGCCGCTCTTCGTCGCGTCGCCGCTCGTGCGGAAGACGACGACGTCGGGCGGCCGCACGCCGCTGCCGAAGGCTTTCAGCGTTCGCTGGTTCGCCTCGTAGGCGGACTTGCCCGGGATCGAGAAGCTCTGGTACCAGCGCTTGAGACCTGGCCGGCGGCGAAGCCGCCGAAGAGCGTGAGGACGACCCAGGCGACGATGATGGCGCGCCGATGACGGGCGACGGTGTGCGCGAGGCGAGCTAGCACGGATTCTCCTTCCGTTTGAACAAGGTCACGACGTTACAGCAACAGAAAATTTTCTGCAACTGTAAAAATTGGGTTACACTGCGTACGTGGGCCTGCGCGAGTCGAAGAAGCTGCACACGCGGCAGGAGATCGCTGACCGGGCCATGCACCTGTTCGCGCAACGAGGTTTCGACCACGTCACGGTTGCCGAAGTCGCCGAGGCCGCGAACGTCTCCGAAAAAGACGGTCTACAACTACTTCCCGACCAAGGAGGATCTGTTCTTCGACGAGGTGCCCGAGCGAGAGGCGGCGCTGGTCGCAGCGATCACGGGGCGTCGCAAGGGCGAATCGATCCTTCAGGCGCTGCGGCGGCTCCAGGCCGCCGAGTGCCCGCGGCTCTGCAGCCCCGGCTTCGCGACGTTCGCCCGGATCATCGAGGAGTCGACGGCTCTCAAGGCGAAGGAGCTCGAGGTGATGTCGCGCTTTGTCCAGGTCCTGACCGAGACCCTTCAGGCGGAGCTGGGCCTCGACGAGCGAGATGCGCGCCTGACCGCCGGGCTCCTCGTCAGCGTCCACCGGCAGCTTTTCCGCGCCGCCCGCAAGCAGGCGCTGGCCGGCAAGCATGGGCCACCGGCTACCCGGCGTCTGCGCGCCGACCTCGACCGTGCCTACCACCTGCTCGAACACGGGCTCGGCGAGTTGGAACGGCCCTCTCAAGACCTCGACGCAATCCATACGGCCTAAGACGGGCCGGCGTTCGGAAACTCATCGGTCTGTGACCGGCAGGCCGACGATGAGTGCGAGCGAACGTCTAGTTCACGAGCACCCTGCGCTGGTAGCGGGCGACGGCGCCCTGGTCGAGCGTGTAGACGATCGGGTTTGCGAGCAAGACGTCGTCGGGGAGCTGGGCCTTGAGAGCGTCGACCAGGAGGTTCTCCGCGAGCCACTCCATCGTCGGGGGCACATCGGCCCGACCGCGAACGAGCCAGGTCCCCTCCCCCAGCTCACGCACTTCGACGACCGTCGGCGGCCGCAGGAAGCGCGCTTCGCCCGCAGGCCCGCGCCGGCCGACACCCTCGATCGCGCGCTGAGCCGCGTCCGCATCGCTCGTGATCAGCTCGATGCTGTAGCGCCGGTAGCCGCGCGGGCTCCTGATCGCGGCGATGATCTGCGAGTTCGGCACGTACACAAGGTCGCCGTTCAGCGACTGGAGCACAGTCGTTCGCAGGCCGAACTGCTCGACGATCCCGCTCGCCTTCGTGGGCTCGAGCATCAGGAAGTCGCCAACTGCATACCAGCGCTCGAACCCGATCAGGATTCCAGCGACGATGTCCATCAGAAAGCGCTGAGCGGCGAAACCGAGCACGATGGCGAGGAAGGCCGAGCCTCCCAGGACCGCCACAGGCAGGAAGATCGAGGCGAGCACGATCAGGACGACGATTGCGGTCGCGTAGGGGATCGCCGTCGCGACGAGCACGATCGCCGTCTCGCGGGTTCGGAGTTGCTGCAGCTCGTGCTCTTCGCTCGGCCGCCGTTCGCCGAGCCGGCCGGCGATCACCTTCAGCGTCCGCCCGAGCACGACCGCGATCAAGATCGCGACGGCGCCCCAGATCAGGCGGTCGGCGCGGCTCGAGAGAATCGCAAGCACGCTCAGCGAGCGCGAACCGCGGACGCCTTCGGCTGCCTTGCAAGGCAGGTCCCCGGCGGCCGTGAATGGCCGCGCAATGTCCTCGAGCGAGCGCCGCTCCGCGTTGACGGCGAGAAAGATCGCGATCACGCCTGCGGCGATCATAGGCGCCGCGGCGCCAGGACAAGCACGCATTGGCGCTGCGGCGGATCGGACTAGTTCAAGGCCGCGAGACTGCGAACTCGCGCTGCAAGGAGCGCATGGCGAGTTCCCGCTCGAGAAAAGCCTCGACTACGTCTGGGTCGAACTGCCCGCCCTGCCTCCGCGACGATCAGCGCCGCGGCGTCTTCCCAGCTGCCAGCAGCCCGGTAGGGCCGGTCGTTGGTCAGCGCATCGAGCGTGTCAGCCACGGCAAACACGCGGGCGCCGATCGGAATCTCGTCTCCGACGAGCCGGTCAGGGATAGCCGAGGCCGTCCCAGCGCTCATGATGGGAGCGGACGACCCTGAGCCCTTCTCCTCGCAGCAAGGCCACGTCGGAGAGCATCCGCTCGCCCATCAACGTGTGTCTGCATCAGCCGCCGCTCGTCCGGATCGAGCGGCCCCGGCTTGCGAAGTACGCGGTCCGGAATCCCGATCTTGCCGACGTCGTGGAGGAGGAACCCGTGCTCCGCGCTCGCGTCGCCGAGCAGTTCGGGCGCGACGGCATCGGCTAGCTCGAGCGCGTAGCGTTGGACGCGCTGGGAGTGAGCCCCTGTTCCGCTGTCTTTCGACTCGAGCGCGCGGGCAAGCGCGACGACGGTGTCTTCGTAGGCGTTCTGGAGCAGTAGCCGCTGACCGCGCTCGATCTCGAGGAAGCCGGCGCAGGTTGTCAGCGGAGAGCTCCTCGTGCCCGTCCGGCGGAGCGCTCGCCCGGCGAACTGCGGCGAAAGAGTGTGATCCCCATGCCTGTTGAGGGGCCGAAAGCTCCTCGAACCTGCGTCGGAATACTCGATGGAGTGACCGGAGCTATTCCTGCTGGCCGGTAGTCGGGTTGGGCGCTGGCCTGGAAGACGCGGCCTGGCGCGGGGGTCATCGTGGCGGCATGCAACGCGAACCTCTCAGCCACGAAGCGGCGGTCGAGCACTTTGTCGCCGCCGTGGTCGCTTTCTCGGACGACCCGGGACCGGCGAACCTCGAGCGCTACCTCAGGGCGAGTCGCTCGCTCGAAGAGTCGCGGAGCGCGCAACGTGAGCCAGCGCAAGCGCGTCGCCGGCGCTCCCCGCAGGGTTGCCCAGGGCGGCGCAGCTGCCGCCTAGACCAGCCCACGTTCTTCCAGTGGAGCGCGGGCTGCAGATCCGCTGCGGTGGGCGGTTGGGATCAAAGGCGTCCTCTCGATAGGCTGGACAGCCGAGTGCTGAGCGGCAACATCTCACTCGGCCGCATCGGCGGCGTCGAGGTGCGGATCAACTGGAGTTGGCTCGTCATCTTCGCGCTGATCGTCTGGACGCTCGCAGACGGAGTCTTTCCATCCACGAATCCGGGACTTTCCGGCAACACGCACCTCGCGATGGCGATCGTCGCGGCTCTCTTGTTCGTCGTTTCGATCCTCCTGCACGAGCTCGGCCATGCCTGGGAGGCGCGGCGAGAGGGGCTGGAGGTCGACGGGATCACGCTCTGGCTGTTCGGGGGTGTGTCGCAGTTCAAGGGTGGATTCCCCAGCGCGGGCGCGGAGTTCCGGATCGCGATCGCAGGGCCGCTCGTGTCTCTCGTTCTCGGTGTCGTCTTCGTGCTGATCGCGATCGCCGGACTGCCGAGCGCCGTCGACGGCGTCGCTGCCTGGCTCGGCTACATCAATCTCGCCTTGCTGGTCTTCAACCTGATCCCGGCGCTGCCGCTCGACGGCGGCCGCGTGCTGCGGGCGGCGCTGTGGCAGAGCAAAGGCGATCTCGCCTGGGCAACCCGGGTCGGCACCGACATCGGGCGGGTCTTCGGCTACCTGTTCATCGGGCTGGGACTCGCGATGTTCATCTTCCAGGGTTCGTTCAGCGGAGCGTGGCTTGCGTTCATCGGCTGGTTCCTGCTGCAGGCCGCAACGGCAGAGGCTCGATACATCGCGACCGAGGCCGCGCTTCACGGAGTTGCGCGTACGCGATCTGATGGTGCGCGATCCGGTGACGGTCGACGGGGACCTCACCGTCGGCCAGTTCATGGACGAGATGGCCCGGTCCCGTCGCTTCACGACGTATCCGGTCGTCGACCGAGAGCGGCCGATCGGCCTTCTCGCGTTCGGATCGGTCGCTGCGCTTCCGCGCTCGGACTGGGACTCGCGACGCGTTCGAGAGGCGATGCTGCCGCTCGACCGGGTGCCGCAGCTGACCGAGGACGAGACGGCGATCGACGCGCTGACGGCGCTCTCGTCGCCGACCTCGAACCGCGGTCTGGTCGTCGAGAACGGGCACCTGGCCGGGCTTCTATCGATCACCGATCTGACGCGGGCGCTCGAGCTGAGACGTTCGCGGCCCTCCGCGGGCGAGTCGCGGCCGAAGCTGGGCGTTTAGGCCTGCCGATTCGGTCAGGCCGAAGCACGGCCACGGCCTCTAAGGTAGGCGGCGATTTTTAGCCAGTTCACCGACCTCGTCTCCGAACGCCTCCGGCTGGGCGTACCTGATCGTCGCGCTGCTGGCGTACCTCGACGCACTCGTGCCCATCGTGCCGAGCGAGACCTCCGTGATCACCGCGGGCGTCGTCGCGTCGACGGGCGACCTGAGCCTGCCGGTGGTGGTTGCCGCGGCCGCCTCCGGAGCGTTCCTCGGCGACAACACCGCGTATTACGTTGGACACCGCTACGGCACGCGGATCAATGACCGCTTCTTCAGCGGCGAGAAGGCTCGCAAGCGCGTCGATTGGGCTCAGCAGCAGGTCAGCGAGCGAGGCGGAGAGCTGATCCTGATCGCCCGCTTCATCCCGGGAGGCCGCACAGTCGTCACTTTGAGCGCCGGCACGCTCGGTTACCCGTGGCGTCGGTTCGTGATCTTCGACGCGGCGGCGGCACTCATCTGGGCCCTCTACGCCTCGCTGCTCGGGTACTTCGGCGGCCACGCGTTCGAGGTCGGCGCCCTGGAAGGGCCTCACTGCTCGCACTCGCGATTGCTTTCGCGGTTGCGGGCGCCGTCGAGGTCATTCGCTGGTACCTGAAGCGTCGGCGTGGCTCTAGCCAGGCCCCCGCCGGTCGACGATCCGATTGAACAAGCTGAACCAACACATGCTTCACTAAGGCCTGATGACCGACTGGCCGAGCGACGAGCTCGAGAAGATCGCGGCCGCGGACGAGCTTCAGCTCGCGTCCGCGCGGCCCGACGGGAGGCTGCGAAAGCCGGTGACGATCTGGGTCGTCCGCTTGGGCGACGACATCTACGTTCGATCGGTGAACGGTCGCACCTCGCACTGGTTCCGCGGCGTGGAGGACCGGCACGAAGGTCACATCCGCGCCGGCGGCGTCGACAAGGACGTCCGTTTCGTCGAAGCCGGCGACGACGTCAACGACGAGATCGAGGCCGCCTACCGCACGAAATACCGGGCACTACGACGCCAGCGTCGTCGACCCACTGTTCACGCCGGGAGCCAAAGCGGCGACGCTCGAGCTCGTGCCGCGCTGATCGTCGTCAGCGGCCGATCGGCCGTGCAGGGTTGCCGGCGACCCTCTCGTCTGCAGAAACGTCGCGGGTGACGACGCTCGCCGGCCCCGACGACCGCGCGGGCGCCGATGGTGACGCCGGGAAGCACGATCGCGCCGCCTCCGAGCCACGCGTCGTCGCCGACCGAGATCGGCTTCGCGAGCTCGAGGCCTCCGCGCCGCTCCGCCGCATCGAGCGGGTGCGTGGCCGCGTAAGAGGTGGACGCCAGGCCCGAGCAGGACGTGGTCGCCGATCTCGATCGGCGCGCAATCGAGGAAGACGCAGTTCACGTTCTGCGTAGAAGCGCCGGCCGACGGAGATGTTGAAGCCGTAGTCGCAATGGAACGGCGGCTCGACGACCGTGTCGTCGGCGAGCCGCCCGAAGAGCGCGGTCAGAGCCTCGCGGTCGCCGGTCGCGTTGTAGCGAGCCAGCAGCAGCCGGGCGCGCCCGCGGGCCTCGACCAGCTCGGATCGAGCGCGTCGTAGAGGCTCGCCCGCCACCATCCGCTCCCGAGCCGTCATGGGCGGATGACCCTGTCCGCGAGCCGGCGAGACCGTGCCACGAGCTCGGCGTTCGGGAGGTCGCTCTCGTCCACGTGCCGGACCGCGTCCTGCTCAGGCCGGCCGCCGGCGACCTGACGCTCGATCAGACGCCGGCGGAGGACGTCGCGGGGCGCGTCGACGTACCAGACCGCGTCGAGCAGCTGACGCACCTCGCGCCACCCTGGCTGATCGAGCAGCAGGTAGTTCCCCTCCGTGATCACCAGTCTTCGCCTCGGGACTGATCGGAATCGCCTCGGGGACCAGTCGCTTCGGCGACGCGATCGAAGTCCGGCCAGAGCACGGTCGCAGCGGGCTCTTCCCGGACACGGCGGAGGGCCGCGACGAAGGCAGCCGCATCGAACGTCTGCGGCGCGCCCTTCACGAGCGAAGCCCGAGGCGATCGAGTGTCTCGTTCGAAAGGTGAAAGCCGTCGAGCGGCGCAACGACGGCGACCCCGTCACCTCGCTGTTCGCCGACCGCTCCGGCCAGCGCCCCGCGAGCGTCGACTTGCCGGCACCCGGCGGCCCGGCGATTCCGAGCAGGAATCGCCCCCTCGCTGCGTCGACTGCCGCGAGCAGGTCGCCGGCCAGGCTTCGAACGATCGCGTCCGCTTCGCTCCTATTCGCTGCTCGATGCGGCCCAGAGATTGATGCCGCTGTCGGTCGCGTGCTGGTCGATCTCCGCGAGCTCGTCGTCCGTGAAGTCCAGTGCGGTCGAGTGCGGCCACGTTCGTCTCGAGCTGTTCGACGCTGCTTGCCCCGGCGAGCGCCGAGGTGACGCGCGGGTCGCGCAGCGTCCACGCCAGCGCCATCTGCGCGAGGCTCTGGCCGCGCGCGCTGGCGATCTCGTTCAGCGCGCGGATCTTCTCCATCGCCTCGTCGGTGATCAGATCCGGCGAGAGCGTTGCGCTGCGGCTTGCCCGCGAGCCCTCTGGGATCCCGTTCGAGGTACTTGTCCGTCAGCATGCCCTGCGCGAGCGGCGAGAAGACGATGCAGCCGACGCCCTCGTCGGCGAGCACGTCGAGCAGCTCGGGCTCGATCCAGCGGTTCAGCATCGAGTACGACGGTTGGTGGATCAGCAGCGGCGTCCCGAGGCTCGCGCAGGATCGCCGGCGGCCTCACGGGTCTCTCGCGGCGGAGTACGACGAGATCCCGACGTAGAGCGCCTTGCCCTGCCGCACCGCCGCGTCGAGGGCGCCCATCGTCTCCTCGAGCGGCGTCTCGGGGTCGAACCGGTGCGAGTAGAAGATGTCGACGTAGTCGAGCCCCATGCGGTGCAGGCTCTGGTCGAGGCTCGCCAGCAGGTACTTCCGCGAGCCCCACTCCCCGTACGGGCCGGGCCACATGTCGTAGCCGGCCTTCGTCGAGATGACCAGCTCGTCCCGGTAGGGCCTGAGGTCGTGCGCGAGCATGCGCCCGAAGTTCTCCTCGGCCGAGCCGTACGGCGGTCCGTAGTTGTTGGCGAGGTCGAAGTGGGTGATCCCGAGGTCGAAGGCGCGCCTGACGATCGCGCGGCCCGATGTCGAACGGGAAGTCGTCGCCGAAGTTGTTCCAGAGACCGAGCGACAGCTGCGGGCAGCTGCAGTCCGCTGCGGCCGGATCTCCGGTACTGCATCCGCTCGTGCAGCGATCGGGTGCTGGGAGGTAGCTCATCTGAGGCTCCAGTCTTTGCCGGGAGGTCAGGGTCACTCGCTTTCCTCGGGCAGCTCCGCCGGCGGCGCGTCCTTGACGCAGCGCCTGCTCGAGCTCGCCGCGCGTCGCGCCGGTCATGATCGCGACCGCCTCGGGCATCGTGTGGGTGTGCGGCGTCACGACGCGCGACGCGCTTGCCGAGCCGCATGATCTGAATCCGGTCCGCGAGCTCGAACACGTGGGGCATGTCGTGGCTGATCAGGATCACGGGCAGGCCGCGCTCGCGGACCCGGAGGATCAGATCGATCACCTGGCGGGTCTCCTTGACGCCCTGAGCGCGCGCGGTCGGCTCGTCCATGATCGCGACCCGCTGGGCCCACTTCGCGGCGCGGGCGACCGCGACGCCCTGGCGCTGGCCGCCGGAGAGGTCCTCGACGGGTTGCCGCATCGACTGGACGCCGATCTTGAGCTCCTGCAGGTGGCGCGCCGCCTCGCGGCGCATCGTCGCTTCGCCAGCATGCGCAGGGCGAGGCCGAGCGGTCCCCGCCGCCTGGCCTCTCGTCCCAGGAAGATGTTCGAGGCGATGTCGAGCGAGGGAGCGACCGCAAGATCCTGATAGACGGTCTCGATGCCTGCGCTGCGCGCATCGCCTGGGATGCGGAAGCGGACGCGCTTGCCGTCGAGACGGATCTCTCCCTCGTCCGGCTGCAGCGCGCCCGAGAGCGCCTTGATCAGCGTCGACTTGCCGGCCCCGTTGTCGCCGATCACGGCGACGATCTCGTCCGGATAGAGCTCGAAATCGACTCCGTCGAGCGCGACAACCTGCCCGTACCGCTTGGCGAGCCCGCGCGCCTCGAGAATGGGCTGCTCTTGCTCGCTCACAACCGCCTCCGGTGCGTGAGCTGATCGACCGACGACGGCGAGGATCACGAGGATGCCGGTGACGAGGTACTGGTAGATCACCTCGACGCCGATCAGCGTCAGGCCGTTGCGGAAGACGCCGACGATGATCGCTCCGATCAGCGTCCCGATCACCGTTCCGCGCCCGCCGAACAGGCTCGTCCCACCGAGCACGACGGCCGTGATCGAGTCGAGGTTCTCGGTCGTCTGACCGGCGTTCGGATCACCGAGCTCGGTCCGCGAGACGAGCAGCCACGCCGCGATCCCGTACATGAGACCGGCGACCGTGTAGACGCTGAGCAGGACGCGCCAGGTCTTGATGCCGGTCAGCCGGGCGGCCTCGGGGTCGTCCCCGGACCGCATAAACGTGCCGGCCCCAGGCCGTCTGGGTGAGGCGCGAACCAGGCTAAGCCGAACAGCACGAACATCAGCACGACCCCGTACGTGATCTCGGTGTGCCCGATCGGTGAACGTCCGGCCGAAGAAGAGCAGCTGGCTGGGCAGCGCCGAAGCCCCGGACGTGCCCGGAGGGTAGGTGATGTCATTCGAGACGATGTGGGTCAACGCAAAGGCGATGTTGAGCGTGCCGAGCGTGACGATGAACGCCGGCAGCCTCACCCCCGTCACGAGCGCGCCGTTGAGCACGCCGAAGGCGACGCAGGCGAGGATGCCGAGCAGCGATCGCCGTCAGCGGGCTGTAGCCCTGGTCGATCGCGAACTTCGTCATCACGATCTGCCCGAACGCCATCACGGTTCCGACCGAGAGGTCGATCCCGGCCGTCAGGATCACGAGCGTCTGGCCGATCGCGAGCACGCCGACGACCATCACCTGCTGCAGCACGAGCGAGAGGTTTGGGCCTGCAGGAAGCGGTCGCTCTTCAGCGAGAAGAACGCCATCGTCAGCAGCAGCGCGAGGAGCGGCCCGACGGCGGGCGCCGCGAGGAGGCGGCGGATCCATTCGAGCGGAGACCGGACGCTCGGTGGCTGGGCTGAGGTTTGCGTTGCGCTCAACGTCGTCGTCCTGGAAGGCCCGATCCTAGGAGGCCGAAACCAGCCGCGACCGGAGAGCGAGTAGCTGCCCTCCGGTCGCGGTGGGTGTTGAGGGATCTGCTTTCTAGCCCCAGCAGTTTGCGAGGCCGTACTTGACGGTCTTCGATCGGACGCCGACGAGCGCCTTCTTCGCGATCAGGTTCACGCCGGTGTCCGTGTAGCCCGTTCGGCTTGATACCGGTCTTCGCATACTTGACAACCGCCCCGACGCCCCGAGAGGCCATCAGCAGCGGGTACTGCTGCGAGGTCGCATCGATGACCCCGGCCCTGACGTTTCGGACGCCGGCGCAACCGCCGTCGACCGAGACGATCGTGGTGGCGGCCTGCGTCTTGCCGGCGTTCTTCAGCGCCGTCCACGCGCCGGCCGCGCTGGGCTCGTTGATCGTGTAGACGACGTTGATGTTCGGGTTCTTCTGCAGGCAGTTCTCCATCGCCGTCTGCGACGGTGCCGTCTGACCCTCGCCGTTGCCGACGCAGGCGATCTGGCTGTTGCTGCCCTTGATCCCGAACCCTTCAGGAAGCCGTTGTGTCGCAGAGCTCCCACCGACGACCCGGCATGCTCGTCGAGCATCCCGATCGTCACCTTCTTGCCCTTCGTCGCTGCGCGGGCGTATTTGCCGATCAGCACTCCCGCGTTGAAGTTGTTCGTCGCGAAGAGGGCGTTCGGTCGCACTCGGCGGAACGGTCGGCGAGTCGAGAGCGATCACGATGACGCCTTTCTTCCGCGCCTTCGCGATCGCGGGGTTCTCGGCCTTCCCATCCGCGACCGTGATCAGGATCCCCTTGACGCCGGCGGTCGTCATGTTCTCGATCGCCGCGATCTGGCTTGCGTTGTCGGAGCTGCTCTTGCCGGCTGCGTAGATGAGCGATGCCCCGAGCTGCTTCGCCTGCGCTTCGTCGCTCCGGCGCGCATCTTCACGAAGAACGGGTTCGTGGCGTCCTTCGTGATCAGCCCGACCTTGATCTTCGCGCTCTTCGATCCTGTCGTGGCGGACGCGGCGGCGACGATCGCCGACGTGGCGACAACGACTGTGAGGAGCGCTACCGCGAGGCCCAGCGTCCGCCGTGCCGGACGCTTGAGTTGCCTGCGCATTTGATACCTCCCTTGCCAGTGGTTGTGGTACCGATAACACGTTTGCGACGCAATAGTCAAGCCAAAGGGTCTTGGTTTACGAAGGCCTCGGCTGTACTCTGTGGTACCGCTACCAAGGATTCGGAGTGCGTGCGAACTCAGCCGACGTGACGATCAAGGACGTCGCCTCCCTCGCCGGCGTGTCGCCGATGACGGTCTCGAGGGTGATCAACGAGAGCGATCGCGTCAGCCGGAGACGCAGCGCCGTGTTGAGAGGCGATCTCGAGCTCGGCTACATACCGAGCCGGCTCGCGCGTGGGCTGAGCGGCCGCCGCACCGGGACGCTCGCCGTGATCGTGCCCGACGTCGCCAACCCGTTCTTCACGATGATCGTTCGCGCGGCCGAGGAAGTCGCCCGGCGATCCGCCTACCGCGTCATCCTCTGCGACACCCGCGCCGACCTCGCGGTCGAGCGCGACGTGATCGAGGAGCTGATCGCTCACCGGGTCGAGGGGATCGCGATCGCACCGGTCAGCGACCGGTCGAAGCCGCACCTGGCACGGCTGACCAGATTCGGGGTCCCGTTCGTGCTGATCGACCGGACGGTCGCCGGAGTCGACTGCGACGCGGTCCTCGGCGACAGCGTCGGCGGCGCGCAGCGGCTCGTCGAGCACCTGATCGGGCTCGGCCACCGGCGCATCGGCATGATCGTCGAGAAAGACGAGGTCTCGACCGCGCGTGAGCGGCGTCAGGGATACGAGTCGGCGCTGAAGGCCGCGGGCCTGCCGTCTCGACCCGGCGCTCGTAGCGGAGACGACCCCGGATCCGGACGGCGGCTTCGAAGGGATGGGTCGTCTCCTCTCGACCGGGGATCGCCCCTCGGCGGTGTTCGCCGTCAACAACCTCGTCGCGCTCGGCGCGATCGAAGCCGTGCGGAACGCCGGCCTCGAGGTTCCGGACGACGTCGCCCTGGTCTGCTTCGACGACATCGAGCTACGCGTCGCGGCTCTATCCGTTTCTGACCGCGCTGGAGCAGCCGGCTGAGACGTTCGGGACGCTCGGGACGCAACTGCTGCCTCGAGCGGATCCAGGGCCGTGGGCCGGCCGCGACCACGTCGTCGTGCTACCGGGTCAGCTGACGGTCCGTCAGGTCGTGCGGCGCGCAGACGGACGGGGCCGGTTGACGGTCTACGGCGGCATCGAGGCCGGCGGCTCGAAGTGGGAATGCGCGATCGGCACGGGTCCGGACGACCTCCGGGCGACCGCGACGCTGCCGACGACGACACCGGCCGAGACGATCGACCGCACGGTTGCGCTTCTTCGAGCGCGAAGGGCCGGTCGACGCGATCGGGATCGGCTCGTTCGGCCCACTCGACGGAAACCCCGCCTCGCCGACCTGGGGCTACATCACGACGACCCCGAAGCCCGGCTGGGCGCAGACCGACTTCGGGCGGGAGATCAAGCGCCGGCTCGGCGTTCCGGTCGCCTTCGACACGGACGTGAACGCGGCCGCGCTCGGCGAGCACCGCTGGGGCGCCGCGCGAGGACTCGACACCTCCTGCTACATCACCGTCGGCACCGGCATCGGCGGCGGCGGCATGGTCGGCGGCAAGCTCCTGCACGGACTGCTGCACCCGGAGTTCGGACACATGCGGATCCCGCACGATCGCGACGCGGACCCGTTTCCGGCGTCTGCCCCTACCACGGGGATTGCTGGGAAGGCGCTGGCCTCCGGCCGCGCGATCGAGGCGCGCTGGGGAACGCCCGCAGCCGAGCTCGACGACGAGCGCGAGCCTGGGACCTGGAGGCCCGGTACCTCGCGCTCGGGCTCGTCTGCGTGATCTGCGTCCTCTCGCCCGAGCGAGTCGTGATCGGCGGCGGCGTCATGCACCGGCCGGGGCTACTGGAGCTCGTCCGGGGCCAGGTCGTCGGGCTGATGAACGGGTACCTCGACGCACCGGTGTTCGGCGACGGGATCTCCGGCTTCGTCACCGCGCCCGCCCTCGGCCCGCGAGCCGGGGTGCTGGGCGCGCTTGCGCTTGCTGCGTCCGCCTAGGCGGCGCTCGCCGTCAGTGGCGGAACGGCCGCCATGGAGCGTGGTCCCACCCAGCGAGTGACTGGCACATCGGGCATCGCTCGGGCGGCCTTGCCCGCACGATGCCGTACCCGCAGGCGGAGCACACGAGGTCGAGCTTGCGCGGGCGCGGGCGTAAGGTGGCGTCGTGTTGAGCGGGCGCTGCGCGTGCAATGCCATCGCGTACGAGGTCGATGGACGCGTTCGTCGCCGCGTTCAACTGCCACTGCTCGAATTGCCGTGCAACGACTGGCTCGGCATTCCTGCCCTGGGGCGAGATCGAGCGCGAGAAGCTGCGGGTGACAAAGGGCGCGGGGTCGTTACTGGTGATCGGCGATCCCGACACCGACCACGAGGTTCGCTGCGAAGCGTGCCTGTCGCTTCTCTACTGGACTGCGCGCGACGGCGCATATGTCCGCGTTCCGTATGGCTCACTGATCGACGAGCCAACGCTCAAGCCGACAGCGCACATGTTCGTCGGCTCGAAGGCTCCGTGGCATCAGATCCTCGACGACCTCCCCCAGCACGACGAGTACCCGTGGTCTTGATGACTAACACGGAACCACGGCACATCTAGTTGCCGCCCTCAGGGTGCATTCCGGAACGCTGGCGCCACACCACGCGCATCCCGCCAGGGACCAGCGTGTCGTTTACGCTCCGTGTTCCGCCGGCACGCCCTCAAAACAGGGAGTCGTCACTCATGCCAAACGCCGCTGCCGAGCCGATCCAGGTCGGGGCTCTCACCGTCCGTTTTCACGTCGACGCAGACGAGTCCGGCGGCAGTGTGAGCATCTTTGAGTGCGACGTCCCCGCTAATGCACGCATGCCCGCGCCGCACAGCCACGACGCGTTCGATGAAACCGTCTTCGGGCTGGACGGCGTCACTACGTTTACCGTCGGCGGAGCGCCCACCGACCTGAACCCTGGCGAGGCACTCTTCATACCTCGGCGCGTGATCCACGGATTCACTAACGGCGGCGACGCTGACGCCCGTTTTCTCGCAGTCATCAGTCCGGGTCTGCTGGGCTCGGGCTACTTCCGGGATGTCGCCGATGTCCTTGCCGGCGAGGGCCCGCCGGACGTAGAAATGCTCGGCGAAGTCATGCGCCGTCACGGCCTGACTCCGGCACCGCCGGCCTGAACCGCGAAACACATCGCGGCCGGTCGCCTGGAAAGGCCCATCGTGACGCGCAGGCGCCCTCGGATGATGAGGTGGTCGGCGTCCTCGGCGCCTCGCTGGAACAGCGGTCTGGCCACTGCGGAGCCCTGTCCGATAATCGCCAGCGATGGGGCGGCTCGAGGAGATGTACCGGCGCTCACTCGAGGAGCCGGAGGCCTTCTGGGCGGCGGCCGCGGCCGCGATCGACTGGGACGAGCCATGGCAGCGGGTGCTCGACGACTCGCGCGCCCCGCTCTACCGCTGGTTTGCCGGCGGACCGGATGAACACGCTGTTACAACGCCGCTCGACCGACACGTCGAGCGCGGTCGTGCCGACCAGCTGGCGCTGATCTACGACTCGCCGGTCACCGACACGGTAGCGACGTTCACCTACCGGGAGCTGCGTGACGCGGTCGCGCGCTTCGCGGGCGCGCTTGCGGCGCAGGGCGTCGAGCGCGCGGCGACCGGGTCATCGTCTACATGCCGATGGTCCCGGAGGCGGTGATCGCGATGCTCGCCTGCGCGCGCCTCGGCGCGATCCACTCGGTCGTGTTCGGCGGCTTCGCCGCGAACGAGCTCGCGAGCCGGATCGAGGACGCGCAAGCCGAAGGTCGATCGTCTCGGCCTCATGCGGGATCGAGCCGGCGCGCCTCGTCGAGCTACAAGCCGCTGCTCGACGCTGCGATCGACATGGCCGAGTCGAAGCCGCAGCGCTGCATCTCGTGCTCCAGCGGCCCATGCTCGAGGCCGCGCTCGATCCGAGATCGCGACGTTGAATGGAACGCCGCGCTGGCCGGCAGCCGACGCCGACGGCTTGCGTCTCGGTGGATGCAACCGATCCGCTCTACATCCTCTACACGTCCGGGCACGACTGGGACAGCCGAAGGGAATCGTCCGCGACAACGGCGGCCACGCGGTCGCGCTCGCCTGGACGATGACGCAACATCTACGACGTCGATCCGGGCGAGGTCTACTGGGCCGCCTCCGACATCGGCTGGATCGGTCGGCCACTCGTACATCGTCTACGCGCCGCTGTTCCACGGGTGCACGACGGTGCTCTACGAGGGCAAGCCGGTCGGTACGCCGGACGCGGGGGCCTTCTGGCGCGTGATCGCGCAGCACGGCGTCTGCGACGCTCTTCACGGCGCCGACGGCCTTCCGCGCGATCCGTCAGCAGGACCCGGACGGCGAGCAGATCGGACGCTACGACCTCGTCGCGTTTCCGCGCGCTGTTCCTCGCCGGCGAGCGCTGCGACCCCGAGACGCTCGCGCTGGGCCGAGCAGCAAGCTGCGGCGTGCCGGTGATCGACCACTGGTGGCAGACCGAGACCGGCTGGGCCGATCGCCGCGAACTGCCTCGGCATCGAGCGGCTGCCGTCGTAGTGCCGGGCTCGCCGACCAAGCCGGTGCCGGGCTGGGACCTTGCGGGTGGTCGACGACGACGGGCAGCGAGCTGCGAGCCGAGGCGAAATCGGCGCGCTCGTCGTGAAGCTGCCGCTGCCGCCCGGCTCCTCACCGACGCTCTGGAACGCAGACGATCGCTTCCGCGAGACCTACCTCACGCGCCTTCCCGGCTACTACCAGACGGCCGACGCCGGCTACATCGACGAGGACGGCTACGTCTTCGTGATGGCTCGCACCGACGACATCATCAACGTCGCCGGCCACCGGCTCTCGACCGGTGCGATCGAGGAGGTCCTCGCCGCCCATCCCGACGTCGCCGAGTGCGCCGTGATCGGCGTCGCCGACGAGCTCAAGGGGCAGCTGCCGGTCGGCTCGCTCGTCCTCAAGGCGGGAGTCGAGCGCGACGCACGACGAGATCTGCGAGCGAGATCGTGCAGCTGGTCCGGCGAGCGTGATCGGTCCGGTGGCCGTCTTCAAGCAGCGCGGTCGTCGTCGACCGACTGCCGAAGACGCGCTCCGGCAAGATCCTGCGCGGCACGATGCGGCGGATCGCCGATGGCGAGAGACTACACCACGCCGGCGACGATCGAAGACCCGGCAGTCCTCGATGAAATCGGCGACGCGCTCGAGCGGATCGGCTATGCCCGGGCCCACACGGCGGTCGGCCGCTGAGGCGCATCGACGTATGTCCTGAGCTTGCAGAACCGCTGCGTCGCGCTATTTAGAGGACTGAGACCCCGAGGGCATGGATGCCGCCGCCACGGCGTACAGATTCCAAGTTCCTTCGACTCCCTTCAGCTCGCGGTTGCCGCGGTCGAGGAATCGAAGTCCGGATCCGGCGACCAAGTCCTTCACGGTTTGGGAAACAAGGATCTCCGAGGGCTCAGCGAGGGCGGCGATGCGGGCTGCAACGTTCACGGCGATCCCGGAAGCCTTCTCCCCGTCATGCCGACTTCGCCAGTGTGTACGCCGGCGCGAACCTCGAGTTCGAGCGACCGGACCGACATCCATGATCGCCCGCGCACACTTCACTCCGCGTGCGGGCCCGTCAAATGTGGCGAAGAAGCCGTCGCCGGCGACGTCTTGCTCGATACCCCGATAACGCCCCAGCATGGCGCGCACGACCGTGTGATGGCGTTCGACCAGCTCCCTCCAAGCGCGGTCGCCGACGGACGGTCGCCTTCTCAGTCGAGCCAACAATGTCGGTAAAGAGGACGGTCGCCAGAACGCGATCGAGTTCGGCCTCCTCCTCGCGGATGCCACGCAGAAACGAATCGATCGAATCGAAGAGCTCCTCTGGTCGCCCGCCCACACGGGCCAGTCGTCGCCCGCGAGCTCCACGAATCGCGCTCCGGGAATCCGCTGGGCGAAGTCGCGGCCGGCCTCGACAGCGCTCGATCGGATCGCCCCGCGGCGATGCAAGACAAGTGTTGGCGCCTGAATCGTCGGCAGTACCGGGCGGATGTCGAGTTCCGCCCAGATCCGCTCGATCGCGATCATTGAGCTCGGCGTTGCCGACAGCCGATGCATCGTCCGCCACCATCGCCGCTGCTCCGGATCGGCCTTGGCCGAGGGCATGATCCACTCAAACATTCTTCCCGCGTACTCGTCTGTTCCCCAGCCAGCGTCCATCCGGGCGAGATACACCTCCCACTCTTCCGCCGTCCACGCCCACGGATAGTCGCTGCTGGCAGTCCCCTAGCCTCCGGGCCGTACACGATCAGTGCAGACGTCAGGTCAGGGTGGGTTGCCGCAAAGAGCGCGCAGATGCAGCCCGCGTCCGAGCCACCAAAGAGCACGGGCCGCTTGAACTCCGCCGAGTCGATGACGACTCGAAGATCCTCCATCAGTGTCTCCAGCGGCGGCGCGTCTGTCGCCGAGAGCCGATCCGAGAGCCCCATTCCGCGCCGGTCGACGAACACCACCCGCGCGAACGACGCGAGCCGTCTTCAGAAACCGGGCGAAGAGCGGATTGCCCCAGGCGACCTCGAGATTGTTGATCCATTGCGGCGCGTACACGAGCTCGACCGGCCCATCTCCAAACACCTGGTATGCGAGTGCCACATCCCCATTGCGCACGTAATGGACGTCCGGAACTTCCACAACCGCAAGCCTGCACCAAGCGTCGGTATGCGGCAATGACTGAGGGCCCCGACCGCCGCGCGAGGCCGGTCCGAGGAGAACGGCAAACAGACGCCCCCTCTGAAACCGCTGTCACGGCTTCCTCGTAGAGAAGGCACGGAGAAAAGGACGGCGAGCAGGCAGCAAAGGAGAGGCCATGCCTCGACGAATCGTTTCGGTCACGGCGGTCATGCTGGCAGCTCGCCGCGGGAGCTGCTACGCGGCCGCGGGCGGGTTCCCGCTCCGGGCCCGCCTCGACAGCGAAAGACGCGCGACTTCACGTGGGCTACTACGACGGCCACAAGGACACGTTCCTAGTCACCGACGGCTTTCGAACAAGACGCAGGCGACCGCGTTGAAGGCCAACTACTCGGCGGCAATCGGACGGGTGAGGGCGCTCCCGCGCAGTACTTCGTTCGCGGCACCGCGGCGAAAGGGCAGCTCTCCGTGTTCGGCTCGGAGCCCGGCGAGTCGGATTACAACCCGCTCTGGGAGGAGTTCTTCGTCACGTGGAAACCCGGCGTGACGCCGGTCTTGCTCGTCGAGCGACGACCAGATCAAGTCGCTCGCGAAGGCGAAAAAGGTGACCCTCGGGCGACGCACACATCGTCCTCAACGCCCCGATCACGAAGGTCGGCAAGTAGGGCCTATCGCGGCGAACCTCTTTCGAGGTGCGACGAGGGGCGAACGAGCGGCAAGCCGAACGCGGCCTCGTTCGACAAGCAAAGCGGCCGAGACTAGCGCAGGCGAGGACAGCCCGCCAGCTCGCGGCTCGCCCAGACGCGCCTCGCAAGTTTCGCCAAGGCGGTCGCCCGCGACCCACAAGCAATACGTAACTGAAACGAAGTACAA
>ERZ1370068.1717-contig-11642_pt1 | contig 71220 bp, 108 predicted proteins | sample MGYA00561227_ERZ1370068 | MGnify/ENA primary metagenome ERZ1370068 (study PRJEB38410, sample SAMEA6850437) | metagenome | study: Metagenomic assessment of the ecological functions of the soil: analysis of the soil microbiota associated with the...
TTGTACTTCGTTCAGTTACGTATTGCTAGCACACCAAGCACGTGCCGATTGGTCGCAAGTGCATTCTCAGCCACCAAGAAGCCAGTGCCGACGTGCGTTCCCGACTTGGTCTCGATGCGTCCGATTGAGCCGACAAAGGTTTGACGGTGTTGCGGAACGTGCTCCACAGGTCTTTTGAGCTCCTGCGGTTGCAGGTTCTGATCCGGGACGGTCGGGCAGATCGTCGAGCATGCCATCTTGGCAGAACACTACCGGCCGCAGAAGGCGCACAACGATCTCCAGTGCAGCAAGCTCGTCGGCGGACGGCACCTCGCCGCGGTGAAGCTTGTCAAGCGCTGACTGGGCGAGCGACTTCACTGTCAGGAATGTTCCGCGGACCGATGATGGCGCGGATCTTCGCTACCGCCTGGTCCGCCCCGATGATTTGCCCAGCGCCCGGACGGCTCGGTCGCGCACCAGTTCGAGCTTGCGGTCGATCGGCAGTGGGACTACGAGGCCAACTGCTTCTCGTAAATAACCTGGCCGGTGGGGTCGAGCACCTGCTCATTGAGCATTGGACCGTCAAGTGTGAGCACCGCGTAGCCGTGCGGCGTGAACTTGTCCTCCTCGTTCTTGATGGACTCGTTGCGCCCTTCTAACACCACTGCGCTGGGCAGCGGATTGCCCTCCGCGGGTCTGGTTGGAGCTAAGCCGCCATTCCGCCCGCTCGTAGATCTTTTCCGGTCGCGCGCGGCAGGTTCCGGGTGGCGTTGCGCGGCTCTCGGGCATGCCGCTGTGGCCGATGCAGCGGCCGAACAGTCCGAAATTCTGGTCAGGCTGTTCGAACAGCACGCAGCGATGCTCGTGGCCCCGGTACCAGGCGAATATCCGCTTATTGCGCAGGATCTCGCCGGATCCCGGATGGCCGAACAGCTTTGCGCCCTGGTTCTCGAAATGCGAATAGAGCTGATGGTGCGAGAACAGCACCACCTTGCGGTCGCCGGCCTTTGCGAGGACGCTCCTGAGCCACGCCACCTGCTCGTCGTCGATCGCATGATCGTGATAGGCGACATCGAGGCCCGATTAGGGTCCAGTGCTGATTCTGGTGGGCGAAGTAGCTCGCTTCCCTGCGCGAACTTCGGCAACGTCCGGCCGAAATAGCCATCGCCGCCAGAATACATTTCGTGATTGGAATTGAGCGCGCGGTTCACGGCTCCACTACGCGACGGCCAGACATCGAGGAAGCGCTGTTGCACCTCGGTGTGGGTCCCCGAATAATAAACGTCGCCGAGATGCAGCAGCATGACGAAGGGGTCCGGATCGCGGCGCACCGCGTTGGCGATTTCCGGCGCGCCGTAGAGGCCAGTGCCCCAGTCGCCGAGCAGCGCGATGCGGCCGGCGGCCGGGAACGGCTCGGCTACGCCGGTCTTCCGGGCGCAGCATCGGATGCGGAACAAGATGTTTGAGCTTCGCCCATGCCACCGTGGCCCAGCCGAACCAGTCGTGGGTGTCGAACTTCGCCTCCAGTCCGCCACTCGGCAGCGGCTCGAACTTGAGGTCGGCACCATCGCCGGAAGCGACGAGGCTCTGCAGGCGCGAGGCGGCTGGGTGATGCGGGGTGGTGAGCACTCGCGCGCCCTGCTTGTGCTCGGCCCGGCGCAGTTCATTGAGTACGTCGCCCACCGCTGCCATCACGGCGGCTCGCTCGGCCGGCGAGGCTTGGGTGTCGCGGCTGGCCACTTCGCGGATGTTGCCCATCGCCTCCTGGCCGGTGAGCGCCTTCTCAATCTCGCGGAACGTCACGACGACAGGCGTGACGTTCTGGTTTACCGGCATGGCGTTCCCTTGCTCTCAAGTCACTCAGATAGCCGTGTTGCAAAAATATATTCGTTTTACCGACATAGATTTGCGGAGAATGATTACACAACCATCACCTCAACGCGCCCGCGCTATCTTTAAACGAGGTGGAAAACTTCAGGAATCAAACGTTTAGAACTCTCCAGTCTTCGCCGCGTCATTTCCGGAAATCGAGACTGACTTCTGCCCCGCTTCGAGCCGACGTGTGACTTTCGACGTTCAATTTGGGATTTGCGAAAAGCTCATTGAGTGTCATGACTCTTTCGTCGACACCCACCCCTTGCATCAGTGCATGAAAGCCAGGTCGGTTGTTGAAATATCCGGTCGGGATCACTTGTCCGTCTTTGTCCAATTCTGGAATGATACCGCCGCTCGGACCAACCCTGCCGCGAATGATTTGGACAGGTTCTTCCACTTCCAGCTGCATCATCGTCATCGCACGTCCGATGCCGTCCATGTGTGAGACAAACATTGCTAGCTCTGCGATTTGATGATCCAGCAAACGATTGATAGCGTCGTCGCGCGTCACGCCTCCCGCCATGTCGAGCCAGCGCGTCCCAGCCGCAATTTCGGCCTGGTCCTGATCCTTCAAAGCTTGGCGCAATGCGGGTTCAAGCCGGTAAGCTTCGTGAGGTCTCAGGATGACTGCGATCCACCCACGCGAACGCCGCGAGTTCGACGGGTGAATATTTATCCGCGTGCTTATTTGCCTCATGGAGATACAAAAGCTTTTCTGTGCACTCTGTTAGCGCCCGTTCGGTTGCTCGCCGCGCGTCAGAGTCGCTCGTTCCCGGTTGTCTGTATCCACCGCCGCCGTAATGCCGAAGGAACTCATCGTAGGCGAATACCGTGTGGTGCTCCAAACCATAGCGGGAGCGGCTGAGCCGGTAGACTTTCTGGACCAGCAGTTCCTTGAGTACGCGGTCGACAAAGCCGGCCACCAACACGCCGTTCCTAGTCTGGTCTCTCGTTGAACATGAGAGCCAGCGAGTAAAAAGCCTCCTCGCGACCTGCGTCTGGCAGATACTGCAGCGCATGCACCAGGCTGCCAGGGTTGGTGCGCGCCGCGACCCCAGCCCCACGCGGCGAGGCTCTGTCCGCCCTGAGTTATGCCGAAGTCGCGGTCAGATTTAACTCATAGGACGCAAGTGGGATGCGAGCTCCTTTCAGTGGGGCCGGCCCAACCTTTACGCGGCCAGCAGCAATTGCCTCGGTGGGCGGAATGACGGCGGGCGGTACGATCTCGCCGATCCCGTTCGATCCGGCAGCGAGCAGACCGTTGAGCTTCTTAATGAACTCAGGGGGTACGCCGGCTGAAGGGCGCCGTCCATCGGTCCCTCGTCGGGAATGTTTAGAGCGGAAAACACGCCGGCTAGGCCGACGAACTGCATACCGTGAAAGCAAAGCTCGACGAACTGGCTATTAATCTTCCGCGCGAGAAGATCCTTCGGCATCGTTGTAGGAACGCTATCTGCGGCTTTTCGGGCGAGCGCATCCGCTTCGTTGACTGATTTGGCATCGACAAGCGCTTGGGCTCTGGCTTCACGCGCTGCGCGAAGCTGAAGGAATGGACGCTCCACGGATGCGAAGACAATCTGGTTATATTCACCAAAAGCGGCGCGGAACTCCGCAAAATCCTGATCGCTGTAAGACTGCGGGTCAGTGGCGAACTTGTTTGCGAAAATCAACGCTGCGCGTTCATGGCGTTCAAAGATACCCGGCGTCGACGGGGCGTCGAGGTGGAGCATCTTCTGCGCCATTTTGTCAGGGCGGTGCCATAACGACGTGCGGTTTGCATGCCCAGAAGGCATGATGCGTCATCGTGTACCACGCTCTCCGCCTCTGGGCGATCGCATTGGTTACAAGCTCCTTCGTTACGCGGTCGACGAACCCCGATATCTGAACACCGTTTCGGAACGAGGGCGTGTCGAAGATAAGAGCTGGTGGAATAATCGAAGCTGCTTTTCGAGTACTCCGGGTATCTGGACCAGATACCTCCCGAGGTTGTTAGGAACTGCTTCGGGGTTGTCGGCGAGCTGCGCCGCCCAAGTCCACTCGGCGCGTGCCTCGTTGCCCCGCACCCAATTCACATTCGGCAACTTTGAATCAGACCTGGGGCGGTCACTGGCTGGGGCGCAAAGCCGGGCATCTTGCAGAGGGACCGACGGGGAGGCCGAGCGTCTTGGCTCAGTAGGTGCACATCTGGCGTATTCGTGGCGGCTTGAGTTTCAGCCGCAAGGAGAGGCGAGAACTTGAACGGAACTGCGAGCCCCACCAAGCGAAACAAACCAATCGCTTTCCTTCTTGTAAACAGGGACATCATTTTCGACACTCCGTCTGATCTTCCGGCCCGCCCAGTTGCAAGGCGGCTCAATCGCGAATCTCGAAATCCACGTTCAAATTGCCAAGCGCACAGATGGCATAGTCCTGAGGTGCCCTAGCGGCGCGTTCATCAGGAAGGGGATCGCAGGTAATGAAGCCAACGTCGGCGGCGTCACCTCGCGTTGCGGAGATAAATAATCGTCATCCGCACCCATAGTGAGCAACTGTACGGCAATCTCTTTGCGATCTTGTGCGCTGACGGGAGGCAAGAATTTGCTACTCCGTTAAGCTGTCACGCCGTAGCGGATGCGGACCCTGAGCCTTTGATCCTGAAAACAAGTGCGTAATAAACTTTAGCTGTACTCCCGTATCGATTTTAATCAATTCGAGCTCGCCAGCCTCGCATGATTTGTCTCCTCCAAAAATCGTGTCCGCCAGATCAATCCGTGCGAGAGTGGGGAAGCCAATCCGACGGTAGCATCGTGCCGACGCTAATTGATGGCGCACGGACGACTTCAAGTTCATCTCCAACTCGCCAGATCTTTAGGTAGGATAGCACCTTGCGACTATCGGCAGATTTGCTTGTTGCGCGCTGGCCGTGCAGATCGGGACACAAGCACCGCAACGGGAAACCCTTCACGACCTCTGCTGCGCGATAGCGCGGATGACCGCCTCCAAGGCGATCCCTTCATTTAGTTGTTTCTCTTTCAACGCGCGATGATGGATGGCGAAGCAGCTCAGTTGGCGATCTAAGACGGGCGATCCCGAATTACCCTCTTCAGTGGGGCTTCGGTAGCGAACATACTGCTGTGAACATTCGGCAAGGCTGTTGTCGTACAGCGAAACTGCAAGTTCTTGGCCTTTAGGATGGCCGACTACGTACACGCGTTGCATTGAGGTGCCGCTAATTTTCGCCAGAGTAGGGCAGAGCTCGAGCTTGCCCGAGTCTGGCGGCGCAATGATTCGCAAGATCGAGATGTCCATCGCGATGCGGCGCGAGCTATAAACGAGTTCTCCCAGCCTTACTCGCGGGCGGCCGTTGAGCCGTGTAAATTCGATCTCCGCCTGCAATGGACGCAACTGAGCCTCATCCACAGGATCCAGGCTAATAACGTGGGAATTGGTCAAAAAGAACGGACCGTTTCCCCAACCCGAGCATAGATCCGCCCCGACATAAGAAAGCCCGTTCCAGTGGGGTCGCCGGTTGCGGCATTGCTGATGCGGCCAATGGCCGTGCAGCATCGATAAAGAGTGTCGATCCATTGCAGCTTAACCGTCGCTTCGGTGCCGTAAACTGCCTCAAAACCCTCTCCAACCGGGACCTTGCCGAGTTGCATTGGATGAACCGAGCCGCCCTCTCGCTGAAGCACGGCGTACTCCAAGACCGGCAAGAGCTTATTTCCGATGTCGGTCCCTCCAGACTCCGAGACCTCCTTCAGTTGACGTAGCGTACTGGCGAGTTCGAACGCGTCGGCATCCGGATGCTGAATATATTTTTTCGCTGCGGCCAGAATGGCGCGCTCGTCCTGCTGCACGAGCGCAACCTCCATACTCGTCGCATAGTCCCAAAATCCGGTCGCTCCTGCTCCTCAATGTCATCTTGGATTTGCTGCGCGATTTCAGCCTCATCCAGAGCGCTATCTACGGAAATGCCATCGTGTTTCGCCCGTGAAAGCAGCGAAACAAGATTGATGCCATGCCATCGACGGTCGCCCTGACGACGCTCCCAATCAAAACGGTAAGCGCTAATCGCTGCTCTTAGGTTTTCTGCATCGCCGCCCTCAACAAACAGCTGCTTATAAGCGCGCCCTATCAAGCCTCGGATTTCTGGACCTTCCACTGGTTCGTCGGAGTACTTTTGAGACATCAAATTCAAGGCGGCCAACGCCTGCAGAACGCGTCCTTGGTCAAGCAACGACTGGCACCATTCTAGCCGAGATGACGGGGTCCTCTTTTCCAGCCATGCCGAACAGGCTGGCCGCGTGCTCTAGGTCGGCGAACCGGCGCTTGCGCCTGATCAAACGCAGCGCTTTTTTGATTTGCGGCAAGTCGAAGCTAGCCGGGTCAATCTGATCGGTAAGGGCTCGGACTTCACCGAAGCGATATTGTCCTAAAGCCGACTCGAGTTCGGTGAGGTATTGTTTCGGCTCCATCACGCCTCTACCGAGCCAAAGTTAGCTTAACTTGCGCCCTTCGGCTGCTCTTGCCCTGGCGACGAGCGCCTGACGAAATCGTCACACGACGATATCGCTGCCATTCCTAACAATTTTCGCGCGCCTTCCCTCGACGCCAGGCAGCTCCAGCGTTCCCGGCACCCCGCCAGCGGCGAAGTGATCGAATTTCTTGAGATCGCCGAAATCCAGACCGGTACGCTCTTCCAGATCGGCGACCCTGATCTGGGTAGCCGCTACGTCGAAAGCTTCCTCGAAGCCTGGCAGATTCTGGATGTCCTCTTGTCCGAGCACGAATCCAGTGGCTGATGGTGTGCCGTCGCGTCTAATCAGGACGCAAATCTTCCAAAACTGCAACGGACACCGGACCGAGTAGTTCATTCGATCATTTTTGTATACCGGATCGTTCGCTGCGAATAGCGGGCCGGTGATGACGACCAAGCGTCTTCGTTCCTTCTTCGCGTGGTGCTCCAAAAGAAACTGTTCCAGGCCCTGCCAACGGTCCTTACCTTGATTGAAGGGAGAAGCCTGCAGGGAACAGTTGGTAAAGTGGAATGTGTCGTTGTTTGCCAGGGTAGCGCTGGCAACATCGCTGCCCCAAGCGGTGTCTTGGCGCCGGGTCAAGTGGCCGCGATCAATTCCTGGCTCGAAGGCTTCCTGCCCGATTTGCTCCGATCTCAAAATACGAGGATCCGCGTACCAACGGTCCCCGCGGCGTTTACCAATATCGGGGCGATGATCACCATCGATATTGGCCGCAGAGAACCAAGCCGTACGACGGCGTTTATTCATGTAGACACTGTAATGATAATAAGCGAGTTCGAACGGATCACCGTTCTTCTGCGCATCCGATCTCACTCGTGCAGTGTCTTGCTCCATCGCCTTGCTAACGCGAGGCAGCGCCACATCAATGGTCTCGAGGAAGCTTGGATCGTATCCCGGCCGATTGCTATAGTCAGGATCGACAACGATGGCTTCTTCCGCCTGTGGAGGCGCTGCGGCGCTGGCCGAGTCGTCGGCCCCTCCACGGAACGCCACGCCGGCGCCCAGTCGTTAGTCGATGGAAGTGTTCCTTCGAAATTCAGTCGCGATGCGACGCGGCTGTCCCGCGCCAGTTCGTGCATCGGCACCGCGTAGTTCGCCTTAAGATACTCGCCGGCAAAGTGCAGCGCGACAACCTCTCCGCTTTCGACTTCGATGACTGCGGATCCGGAGTTTCCCCCAGCGTCGAAGCATCGTGGGTCAGGGCATTGACCGTATTTTCGAAACTTTGAATTTTGGCGCGTGCCCTGATCACACCTGGCTGCAGCCGTTTCACGTTGTATGTTCTGTTGAATATGCGGTCCTGAAGCGCAACATCGTTTCGCTCGTCCCTCGCCGGATAGCCGATCACGACAACATTGTGGTCGACCAATTCTTCCGGTGATTTCACCGACAATCTAAGCATACGATCTGTCGGTAAATCGTCGACTCTGAGAAGAGCCATGTCCCAATAGGGGTGGATCATTTCCACGGCGCGAACCGACAAATAGGCGGTGCGGTCGTCGTCGGGGGCGTCGATCTGTCGTTTGAAATCGATCGCGGCGTCACCCGCGCGGTAGCGAATGGTGAGCCCGCGACCTTGAGAGAACAGCTGGGCAACATGCCGATTTGTTGCAATCAGCCCTTGGCCTACCACAAATCCTGTTCCCGCGTACGGCAATATCGGAGAACTCGGCACTTCAACTCGCCCTATCAGAGGAAGAAGTGAAGCAATCCGCTTTTTGATAACGTCGCCATTGAGGCTAACCCATGGGCCGTCAAGATCGTCGTACGAGTCGCCGCGGACAAGCGCCACGGGCCGATTTCTTGGAAGCACGATTGCCTCCAAGCCGAGCATTTCGCTCGGCGTAATTTCCTGAACGCGATCCTCCGCTAGTTTTGCAATCCCGCTTCTGCTGCGGCGACATTGCCAGGTCCCAAGCTTTCAGAATCCCTCGCGGTCGGTTGCGTCGGCGTCAGGCCGCGATACCGCCTCGATGGAATTTCCCGGCGCGATTTGAGTCAGCAATCTCTTTAGGCGCACAAATTTTTCTGCCTTTTCCATATTGGTAATCGCTTCCAGATCGACTAAAATCCTCTCAGACACATAGACCCTTTCGGATTCTGTGCCGATCGCATCAAGCTGCAAAGGGCTTGCGGCAACGCGGCGTTCTGGTTGAATCGAATGTCTCCTTTTGTGCCGGTACGAGTGACACCCCCGCGCGCTGACGCTCAACCGATCGCAAGGCGGACGATGACAGGAGTTATGTGGAAATCTCAACGACCGAGGTCGAAGGCGCTCCTGGCTGAATACGATAGCGATCAGTACGGGCCTCTGTTCGCTGTCAGTGATGAAGGAAGCGCTGGCCCGGTCGTCCTCGACGCGGCGCTCTCGTCGGCGAAATCGGCCGCGGGCGCTTCAAGCCGCTTCCGGCTTGGTGTCATCCTTGACGGGGAACGGATGACCAGCGCCGGCGAGGTGCCCATCGGTCCGCCCGAATACGCGTGCGCTTTCAGCCGGAGCTGCAGGACAGCTTCTCCTGACGACCAACGTCGGCACGCGCATCAACGTCCGGCTGACCGGGCAATTGCCTGAGTTTCCGACACTGGAGAAGTCCGCCGAAGCTGTCATCGCTGCGTTTCATCAATTCCTCGACACTCCCGACCGCCGACCGCGACCTCTGACGGTCCGGTTGCAGGTCGAGCCAGGGGCGGACTGCACGCGGCTCGCTGCCCTCGCCTTGAAATTGGATGAGGCCCGGAAAAAGGGCGAGATCGGCCCTGCCGATACCCATCAGCTATCGGTTCCTCGTCTCCTTCAACGAGGAGATCGCCACCGACGCCCAGCTAGAGCAAAGCGAGGCCATTATCGCTGCAGCTGCCGACCTCGGATTTCCGGAGGTCGCGATTGACGGCGCCCAACTTCCTTACGCCCGCCGACGGTGGGGCGCCCAGGGACTGCTCAATGTCCTCAGCGTTCCGGCATCGAACCGGTTGCTAAAGTTCGCGACCGCGCGCGGTGTGCGCTTGAGGCCGCGATACCAAGTGGACGTGGACTCAGCGGCGCGGACTATCTGGACCGGACTTGAAGCGGCTCGAGCCAACGGGTTTGACGCCGGCAAATACGGCCTCCTTCCCTCACGCTCGAAGAGCAAGCGCAGGTGATCGAGCTAATAACCCGATGGACGAGCGGCTGGACAGCTATCCCGGCGTTCTACGTAGATACGCCGTCTGGTAACTGCCACAGAAGTATTCGACGTGGGGCAGTGCGAAGTGGCGGCCCGTCGATGGCTGAAGGCCGCCCGAGGAGCTGGGGCGACAACCGTTCTATTCGACGCCCCGGACCGCGTGAACCCGCGCAAGCTGGTGCACGGCAAGCGATAGCCCCGACGGGGTGCTCACTCCCGATCAGATCGAAGCACTTCGCGACTATAGCGAGTTGTTGGGAGTCAAGATCCTGTGGTCGGGAGGCATCACCGCGGCGCAGGCATTCGACCTGGCACGACGACGCGTGTTTGGCATTTTCAGCACGTCGAGCACCGCCGCGAAAATAGCCGTCACCGCCCAGTTCCAACAGGACCCTCGGCTGGCGGCCGAAAACGAGGCCGACCGAGTTCGGAGTGCGGCGCATGCACGCGATCATTCAGGGCGGATTTCTGTCCAGCCGAATGCGCGAGTTGGACGAGGGCCTTGCCCGCGAGCTGGGAACGTTCACTACGAATTTAGTAGCGAGCGGAGGCGAAGCTGCAAAGTCTCAGGCTGCGCTGGAGACATTGAATGAGTTGCTGGTGCGCGGCTGGCGACACCTTATAGGCACCGCGGATGACACGAAGTCCCAGTTTGCTGATCGCAACCGCCGCACACCGCGACCCGTACCTGCGGATCCGGTTCGGGTTTTCCGAGGCCGCAAGAAAACCGGCGTTCGGCGGGACATATTCGTCGAGCACCTCGGACAGCTCTTCATGCCGTTTACAGTCCAAATGCAACGCCAATATGGATTAACAGCCTATCTTCCCGCCGTCCTGCCAGAGTCGAAGGAAAGCACGATCCCGGACGAGGTCGCCCTGGTCTTCTACCGCACGCAGCAGTGCTACCACGAAGCGAAACGGAGCGTCGGTGGCCGAGCATACAACGAGCTACACGAGTTAGTTTTCGATATGCCGGCCAGCCGAAGCGGGTTCCCTAAATTGCTTGCAGCAGACGAGATCACGCCGGACCAGCCCTATCACCTCTTCGAGCGATCCATAGATTGGCAGAACGGCTATTGCCGCCTGTTTGTAGGAACCCGGAAGGCTGACGTAACGGCCCGACGCCTTTCTGGCGGGCGTGGCGAAGGTCGCCCGCCGGGTGCAGGCGGACCCACGGTCACTCGATGCAGCCATCTTCTCCGCGACCAACGATTGGGTGGTTTGGTGGGACCATTCGCCGACGGCGACCACCACAGGCCCGGCGCATCACTTCGAGGCTGTAGCAAATCTTGTGCACGCGTCGGCGGCTCGCCGCCTGCGCGTGCCGCCAAACCTGCTTGAGCCGTACGCGGGACTTTCACTGAATGCTCAATCAGACTTCGTTAACCTGCAATTCCCCGCGGGTAACTGCAGCGTGGTGATCGCACACCGAGGATCGGAAAAGCCGAGGGAGTGACGTCAATGGGAAGAATGGAGAAACCGAATTTGCTGCGCAACGCGCGCGTATATCTTTCGGGTCCAATGGATTTCGTCGCGTCGCGAGAAGCTGAAAAGAAGTTCGGCTGGCGCAACCGTGTCAGCGAATTTCTTCAGGAGTTCGGAGTCACGGTGTTTGATCCTTGGTTCAAGCCGGAGATACAGGGTCTGAAGGAGTACGGACGAGAGGATGAAACAACCGCCAAGGTTCGGGCCCAATGGAGTTTTGACCCCTCGGAGAAGGGAGCGAATGCCCGGGCCAGCTGCGCTGACCATTTCTGGCCCGCGCTGCACATGGACCTACGCATGGTCGATACAAGCGACTTCATCGTCGCCTACGTCCCAACCAACGTCTATAGCGTTGGGACGCCGCACGAGATCATCCTTTGTCGATCGGAGCGGAAGCCCGTGCTGTTCGTCAGTCCACCAGTAAAGTTTCCAGCGCTCGCCCGCTTGCAGGACCATCTGGCAAAAAGGGCGATAGCGAAGGTTCTAGGATGCTTAAGGATCTCGAAGTGCAGATTCCGATCAAAGAAAACCCGGACGGTTCTCCGAGCCTTTGGTATATGCCGCTAATCGGTGGCGAGCACTTCTTTGATGGTTTCGGCTTCGCGCAGTACAGGGACCGCTTCAAGTGGCAGCGCGTCGAGATGGACGATCGCGAAGATGCAGAGCCGCCACAGAAACCGCTGCTGCCTTTTCTAGAAAGCCTGAACCAACAGCTTCCTCTGAAATGGGACCGCCATCTACAAAAATTCGGGCCCAATGACGATTGGCTGCTCTGGAAGCTCGATCAAGGAGCCGCGGCTGGAGCCCAACTCGAGGGAGTTAATCAGCCCGAGTAGATCGGAAACATCTCAGCTGGCAGTTCTGAACAATGCGAGCCTACAACAAGACCGGCCCACTTTCTGTGCATGCAATCGCTGGCGCGTACGTCGTGCTGCTTGGCATCGACATGGAGGAGGCTGCCAGCGAAGGAGTGCTGGGCTTTGGGATTGAGCGGATCGAGCATGGCCACGGCAACTCACGTTCATGGTTGCAGGCGCTCAAGGTGTTCCCCGACGTGCCTGTAGAAGAACGCATGGTTTCGACCGAGCACCACCCGATCCAGGGATTTTTCTGGGGCGATTTCACGACACGCTACGGTCACGAGTACACCTACAGGGTCGTCGCGATGCGGGGTGAGCCGGGGCGTTGCACGCATCTGAAACTGTCGAGATACGAATTGCGACGGAGAAGGAGGATGAGGGGAACACGCGGTCTACTTCAACCGCGGCGTTGCCGGTTCGCAGGCCTATGTCAGAAAATTTGGCGATCGCCGCCCATCGGACGTCCCCGATCGTGCGGCGTTCCGGTGGCTGTCGCGCGGCCTCTTTCGAGCCATGCTCGATTTCATCCACAAAGCCAACGGCCCCGATTGGGGCCTTCGTGTCGCCGCTTATGAACTCCAGCAGGGAGCGGTGCTGAACGCGCTCAGAGAGGCTGCGGCCTCAGAAGCGGATGTGAAGATCGTTTTCGACGCGCGGGTAAAAGCTAACGGACCGGCTGACGCCAATTGGGAGGCAATTCGCAAATTCAAAATTGAAGATCTCGTGACTCCGCGAACCCAAAGTCGCAGCGCTATTTCTCATAACAAGTTCATTGTCCTGCTCCACAATGGAGAGCCCGTCGAGGTCTGGACGGGATCGACGAACTTTACAGACGGAGGCATTTTCGGGCACTCGAACTGCGGTCACATTGTGAGAAACCAGGATGTCGCCACCGCCTACTTAAGGTATTGGGAGGAATTGCATGAAGATCCGGAAATGAAAGAAATCCGGCCTTGGAACGAGGAGATTTTCCCCATCCCCGACGGACTCCCTGCGGTGGGCACAGGCGCGGCGTTTAGTCCGCGGTCTAATCTGGACCTTTTGAGATGGTATGCGCGTCTGATGGATAAGGCCAACACTGCGGTCTTTCTCACCGCAGCGTTTGGTGTCAACGACCTTTTTGAAGAAGTCCTCGAGCATCCTAAGCCATATCTTCGTTACGTTCTCTTGGAAAGCGCAGATAGGGACATGGACCTTCTGAACGGATCTCCCCTCAACGAGGTGGCGGTCGCCAATATCCTGCCTCACAACGAGTTCGAACGATGGATGGAAGAGCATCTCAGCGGGTTGAACGCTCATGTCAAATACATTCATACGAAATACATGATTATTGATCCGCTAGGGGAGGATCCCCTGGTGATCACCGGTTCCGCAAATTTCAGCGACGCGTCGACACGCAAGAACGATGAAAATATGTTGGTGATCCGAGGGGACAACCGAGTCGCGGATATTTATTTGTCAGGAGTTCATGCGCCTCTTTAACCACTTCCAGTTTCGCGGCCTTGTACATGCGCGAGCTGCGACCGGTCCAGAGAGCGCACGATCATTTCTCGTCCCGAACGACTCGTGGAAAGCTCGCTATTACCAACCAGGCACGCCAAAATATCTGGAGAGACTCTACTTTGCCGGTCATCATTAGCCGGTTGAAAGGACGCTGGGATCTGCGAGCCGCGCTGTTGCCAACATTCCAGCAACGAGTCAGGACAGAAGCTGACCGGCGTCGATGCTGACAATGTCAACCGTTCCCGCTTCCCGCGCTATCTGAACCATCTGTGCGGTACCACCTGGCGCGACGCCTATGGTTTTGCCGTCCCACAGTGCAATCTAAAGTGATTTTTTGGCGCCGCGCGTCTGAGCCATCTCAAGCACCCAGCGATTTCCGCGCTTCCAAGGAGCACTCGACCTCGGTAGCAGTTGGGCGGCGTTCTCAAGCGGGTTGCCGAACGCTATGGCTGTCGACCTCCTTTTTCACAAGCAGGATCGCCGGCTATTCTACGGAACGCGCAACCGAGGCGCCTGGGTCGTACTCGTGCCATGTTAGGGAGGTATACGCCTTTCAAGAGAGATGGAGAATCCCGAGAGTAGCCTGAAGACGATCACCGCGACTTGAATTGTCATTGCTATTCAGCCGGACGACAAAGACCGAAACTGCGTTTGCCCAATCTCAGTTTTGGTACCCGACGTCATTGAGGCTTTCGGTACACACAACAGCCGTTCCGTAGCAGTTGCGTCGCCGGCCTGATTCTTCGACAAGCAGTGCGCCTTCGGCTATGCTTGTCAGGTTTGGTGCTTTCATCCGTCGATCCGATCGTGTCGCGATGTCTACAGTTCAAGCCGACCAGCCGCCGAAAACCGTATTCCTTTTCAGCGGCCACATGATCGACGCGCCAGATCGAAAGACAACACGATTTTCCCCGGGCAAAGAGCCTGTTGCCGCCGCTGCAATTGCCAACACGATTGCGGAGATTGGCGTAGCCCAAGGCGATCTTGCAATTTGCGGCGGAGCATGCGGCGGCGATCTGCTATTCGCCGAAGCGTGCCTCGCGCGGAACATGCGGCTTGAAATCTACATTCCGTTCGACGAACCGACCTTCCTTGCCAACTCGGTCGATTTTGTCGGCGGCAATTGGCACGACCGCTATCTCGCTGCAAAACTGAGGGCGACGTTGCACGTCATGCCCGACGAGTTGGGACCGCTGCCGGCCGACGAGAGCGCTTACGAGCGCAACAATCGATGGATGCTGAAATCAGCAGCCCGATTCGGCGACAATAAGATTGCTTTCATCTCACTGTGGAATGGCCAGGGCGGAGATGGTCCTGGCGGAGCGCATCACCTCATGGAGGCCGTGCGTCGCAAAACCGCGCGGATCTACTGGCTGGATACCAGAAAACTGTGGGATTGAGGGATCAGCGACATGCCCGTGTGTTTCATGATCATGCCCTATGGCCGCAAACCGACCCAGGCTGAGGCTGGACGCGGACCGGCCGAGATCGATTTCAACGCACTTTGGGATCGCGGTTACGTTCCTACCATCAAGGCGCTCGGCTATGAACCGGTCCGCGCCGATCAGGACACCGGCGGATTGATTGTCAGCCAGATGCTGGAACGGATCTACTTCGCCGATCTTGTGCTTGCAGACATGACGATCCCGAACGGGAATGTCTATTACGAGGTCGGCATTCGTCACGCGGCACAGAAGACGGGTTGTGTCCTGCTCGCCGCCGACTGGTCCAAGCAATTGTTCGATGTCGTGCAGATGCGGACCATCCGATATCCGCTTGCCGAGGGTAACATCACCGAAGCAACTGCCGCCGCTTTTCAGACCGCGATCGGGGATCATATCAAATCGCTCTGTGTCGGGATCTCGCCGATGCACCAGTCGATCCCGGGCTATCCATCCAATGTCGATCCGCGCAAGGCGACGACGACGCGAGATCAGATGGCGGAGCTTGCAGCATTCCAGACGGAGGTGCGCGCGGTACGCGCTGCGCCGCCTAAAGAGCGCATGCAAAGGGCCCAGGACCTGATCGCTCGCAAAGGCAATCCGCCCGCGACATACTCGATGGCGCTTGCCCTGTTGATGCTGCTGCGTGACAGCGCCAGTACGGCTGCAAACTGGACCGTTCTACTCGATTTCGTGCGCAAACTTCCACCCCGGTTCGCGGACGAACCCGAAATTCAAGAAAATCGTGCATTTGCAGCCGCCCAGGCCGGCAACGACGTCCAGGCCATTGCCGAGCTTGAAACGTTGATCGACTTGATCGGACCGACACCCGAGCGCCTTGGCCTGCTGGGTGGCCGCTATAAACGCCTCGCCAATGCTGCCGCGGCGTCCGAAGCGGAACGACGGCAAGCTCTCGACAAGGCGATCGGGTATTATGAACAAGGGATGGAGCTCGATCTCAATGCCTATTATTGCTCCAGCAACCTGCCGCGGCTCTATCGAAAGCGCGCGAAGCCGGGTGACGATGAGCGCGCGCAGACGGTCTTGAGACTGGCGATCGCCGCGTGCGAACGCGCCAGACGGCTGCAGGTCGCTGACGAATGGGTCCGCCCGACGCTGCTTGGAACGGCCTTCGATCTCGGCGACCCCGACAAGGCCGAAGAACTAGCCGACGCCATCGTTGCTGAAGGCGCCCCGAAGTGGAAAGTGAACAGCGTGCTTCACGACCTCGAGGACAGCATTGTGCAGGTGAGTGATACTGCGAAACGCGCGCGGCTCTCTGCCGTCATCGATAGGATCAAGGTAGCCTGACGGCCTGCCCACAAGAGCGGGCGGCTTCGTCAGCCACCCGGGGAGACATGGCAAACAGGCCCGCATTGAGCTGGTGTCATGTCGCAAATCCGAGCAACACCCCGTGTGTGCACCGAAAACCTCACCGCCCCAAGCCCGACCATCACCGTGCCGCTCTACTTGTGCTTGTATAGCCTTGACCGAGGGGCTGAACAGTCATGACCAGTGAACACAAGTATCTTTTCGCTTCACACGCACAACAAGACGCAGGACAGTGAGCCGATTTGTCGAAGCAGTTAAGGTAAGCTCAGGCCCTGCTATGCGGACGCCCGGTTGACATCTGGATGGATCGCCAACGCCTTGAACTGACACGACGCGAGCAAGCACTCGCCACTGACGATGCAACGATTCTACCTCATCCCGCCAATTCAGGTCGGGATGGAATTTTCGGAAAGGACAGGCTAAAAAATGCGAGCTAATGACCGGTGGCCGTCTGGAGTTTGATGTGGGCCGCGAACAAGCCGGCTGCGGCAAGTGCATATGTTGCTGGGGTAATGGTCCGCAAACGCGCGTCGCCGCAACCTCTTCGACGTTGCTCGAGGGGGAATCGCGGCACCTGTGCCCCTGGCAGATCAATCCTGCGTCCAGCAAGCGCGACTACGGCATTGTCTACCTTTTTTTAGCTCTCACCTCGTTGCCATGCACCAATGAATTGAGCCGCGACGGTCGGTTCTCGCTTTGCAGGAACAGGGGGTTAGCCTATGACAAGAAGGGCGATTACGACCAGAGCTATCGCCGATTTCACCGAGCCATTCGACTCGATGAAGTACGCTCTTGCCTTTTATAGCCGCGGCTTAACCTACCAGGCGAAAGGCGACAACGATCGAGCCTTTGTCGATTTCCAGCGAGGCGATTCGGCTGAATCAAACTATGCGCTCGCCTTTGGCAACCGCGAGCCAGCTTATGACAGAAAAGGCGACGCCGACCGAGCTATCGCCGATTTCACCGAGGCCATTCGACTCGATCAAAATACGCATTCGCCTTTCTTAGCCGCGGCGTCGCCTATGGCAACAAAGAGTAAGACCGAACCCGCCATAGCCGATTTCACCGAAGCCATTCGACTAAATCCAACTTACGCGTCGCCTTTGGCAACCGGGGCTTGGTTTATGAGAGAAAAGACAGCCACGACCGGGCCATTGCCGATTTCAGCGAGGCCATTCGACTCGATCCCACGTACGCAATAGCTTTTCGCGGCAGGGGATCGCCTATGGCAACAAAGGCGACTACGACCGAGCCATCGCCGATTTCACCGAAGCTATTCGACTTGATCCCAAGCTCGCTACCGCCTTTAGCAACCGTGGCTTGGCTTATGAGAAAAAACGCAGCTATGACCGAGCCATCGCAGATTTCAACGAGGCCATCCGACTGAACCCCAACGATGCGATATCTTTCTGCCGCCGAGGAAGAGCGAAGAAAATCAACGAACAGAGCGGTGATGCGGATATCGCAAGAGCGAGGCAGTTAGATGCTGCGGCTTGCCGATGAAGCATCCGACGCGAGCGCTGCTCTCTCTGCTTCAGGGCGCCTGTTCAACTTGAATAGCGAGGCCAAGGTGGCCAGATTAAAAAATAGCAGCGCGATCATCGCGAGAATAACGTCAGGCGATTCCTTCAGCTAATCAATACGGATGACGTTTTCAGTATACACGTGGCCTCAGGTCTCGGCGCCGCCACGCGAGCCAGTCGTCGTAGGTGGCCGCCGCCATCGTCTCGGCTGCGCGGCGGAGCCACTGGCGCGGGCGCTGATTGAGATCTGCGAGAATCCGCGTCCGACCGTCGCGAACGTGCACGTTTCCGATTTCCCAGCCCATCGCGCGCAAAGGTTCTTTTCATCGCGCCTGCGAGGCAAGTCGCCGATCTCGATGCGCGTGCAGTCCGGCGCGAGCCGCCGCACGAGCCAGCCGTCGCGTATGGTGAAAAACGGATCGGGAGCCCGCACCGACGTCGCAAGCAGCCGCACGGCATCGTTCGCACGCACGCGCCCCGATCCGGCAAAGGCGGCCGCCGATGGAACTGCGACCTTGGCTTCGCGGGCGATTTGCGCCCCGTTCCAATCGGCAATCGCGACGAACCGCGGTCGTCCGAGGCTCCCGACACCGGCGACGCGGCGCGCTACCGTGTAACGCACCGCCGGGTCGGGCAGCGACGCGCGGAAGAGCGCGTAGGGCGCAGCGCGCGACCGAGCCGCGCCGTGTGGCCGCAGCCGCTCCAGCTTCTGCCAGAATCCACGTGGATCGCGCAGCTCCGCGACGGCGATGTCGCGAAGCCACACGTGGCGCTCGGCCAGCACGATCGCCTGTCCGCCTTCGGCGAGACACCGGGTATAGCCTTCAGGATCGCCTGACAGGCACGCGCGTCGGAGATTGCCAGCCATCGTTCGCGGATCGCGAACAGGACGCTAGCCGCAAGCCGCACGAGGTCGCTTCGTGTACGGGAGTACACACGCCTCGTCCACGTCGTTGATACCCCAGGCGAGCCGTCCTCGGCGTCGCGCCACGTTCCGAAATTCTCCGTGTGAACGTCCCCAACCGAGAGGACCGCCGGCGCATCTGCCTCCCTAGGGCACGAGCTTGGACCACAACTGCAGCCATCGGTAGAAGGTTGCACGGAGAAACACGAACGGGCTCTCGCGCATGCGTTCGTGTTTCAACTGGAGATCGGTGATGACGATGCGGGTGTGTCTGGACAGCCATTGTTCGTAGCCAAGTGTGGCCGCGACAATATTCGTAATCGTGCGCTCCTCGGTCTTCATGTGTCCCATTATTGCACATTCAAGTCAGTAAACTGGCCGCTGAGGTAACCCGTTCCGCCATTGCAGCGCGTTGACTTTCGAATCAGACTTTTCCTAAGTTCTTCGCCTTGCCGCTTGCCTCTCGTCCTGTGGCCTGGGGTTTTGAATGTTGCGTGGCGCTTTCCATTTTGAGGTCGCTCCTAACGGCGATCTGGAAAACACGGCGTTGAACGTCGAGATCCTCCGCAGCTTATTCCTTCATCCCGCGCTCATCGACGGCGACGACCTCGGTCCGGGAAATCGTGGCGATTTCGATCACGGCGCATGGCACGTCGCGTGCCACATCGCCGGCGCGGGCGGTGTCTGCCGGCATGCGAACGGCAGCCTCATGTGGCTCGAGATCTCGCACCGTCGCACGACGGACGAGTACTGTGCAACCGTGACGCTCCGCCACGGGAAGGCGACCGAAACGCTTTGCGTCGACACCGCGGAAGGCCGCGAGGTGCTCGCCGGATCGAGCCTCGTCGGCTTTGTCGAAGGCACTTCGCTCGGCCGCACCTCGGCACGCGGCGTGCTCGATCCGCCGGATCGATTCAATCTCTGGCGCCGCCAGATTTCGATCAACCGGTCGGGTCGGCCAGCGACGGCGGAAAAGTCTGGAGCATTGGCGCACCCTGCGCGATATCCGTCCGTCCCACTCGATCGGCACGTCCATGCTGGCGGCGTTCGTTTCGCTCGCCGCGGCGCTGGGCGATCGCTTCATTCCGACCGTAGCGCGGGGACGCCGCGAGTACGGCCACCCGCGGCAGGTCGCCGCCTTCGTGTACGCCGGCCTGACCGCCGAGTCGTCCGCGCTGTGGGACACGAAGCCAACCGCGATACCGACCTGCTGCAGTTCCGGTGCTCCAGGAATCCGATCCCCGCCGGACTCCCCGAGGCCATCGAGCCATTTCCGTGGACCGAACCGCTGCCTCGATATTTCATGTTCGAGCGGAAGATTGCGGGCTGGAGCACTGCTGGACAGGTAGCAACCGACCTGAAAGGCTTCACGCCATGAAGCGCCGCCGAAGGCCACTCATCGTTAGACGTCCCGAGGATATTCTGGAGATCAGCCCTCCGGGCAGCCACGTCGACAGCTGGAAAGCGGCGTGGCGCGCGATTCGCGCCGGCGGCGAGGTCATCGCCGAAGTCGCAACGCACTCGCGGGACGTCGCGGATGGAATCGCTGAAGGAGGCGCGGCCCGCGCTGAATCCGAGCCGCAGAAGCTGCTCGAGATGCGGCTCGAGGCGATCCATAAGTTCAAGGTAGCTCCGCATCACCGCTACGGGTTCCGTCTGAGCGCGGAGACCGGCACGCGCTACAGCCGGCCCGTCAATTCGCTGTGCCTGATCAGCGGCCACGAAGGGCAGGAAATTCCGGGCCTTGTGGACGCCGACCGTGTAACGTCGTCGACGCGGAGCACATGCAGCAAGCGCTCGGCCCAGCCACGCTGACCGAAATCTTCAAAATCCGGAAAGCGGTCGGCGAGCACGTTTACATCTCGACGAACGTCTCGGAGACGCCGCAGGTCGTTCGCGCCGTCGGAAACGGGAAGATCGATGCACGTTCTACCGCGGCCCCTGACGGCGTCGAAGATAATCGCGGCGCTCCGTTCGGGCGCCGACGTCGTGAAGGTCGGCTTCGCGAACCTCGATCCGTACAAGGAAGACTCTGCGCCCGCGGATGTCGCGCTGCAGATGAAGCTGGTCCGCCGGATGGTCGACGACGTCGTGCGCGAGCGGCTGCTCGTGTTTCCCTTGTCGAAAGCGGATGGGCGGTATCCGCTCATCAGCGTGTTCTTTCCTGAGGTCGGGATCAATTCGATCGGCGAGCGCCCGATGGACATCGCGCGGGTCGGGATCGACTTGACGGCCGGAGCGAACTGGCAGGGGATGCTGATCGACACGTTCGAAAAGTACTCGGGCCGGCGCTACAACGATTTCTTCAGCGTCGACGACACGCGCGAGCTTCGCGCGTCGCGCGCACGCCAAGGGAATCGAGTTCTGGATTGCCGGCTCAATCAGGCGTCAGGAAGTCGGCGCCTACGTCAAAGCCGGTGTCGACCTAATCTGCTTTGGCGGCGCGCGCGCGCTGAATCAGGAGCCGCGTCACGAAGGGCGGCGGCGGCACACGCGACGAGGAAATCAAGCTGCCGCTTGTGCGGCAGCTCGTGCGCGAGTTCGATCGCGCCGATCCCAAGCGGCGGGCGAGAAAGCGGCGACGATGAAGCGCACGGCGGTTCGCGCGTACTGCTCTCCGACGCTCGTCCTGCTCGCACTTGACTGGGCGGATGGGGATCGCGACGACTTCCTCGGATTAGCCGTCGAGCGCACGCCCGGCATGCGGCCATCGCTCAACGAGCCGCAGGCGCCAAAGAGCTGGCTGCCGAATCGCGTCGGCTTCGACGGACCGCCCGCGGACGGCCAGGCCGATTCAGAAATTTCAATGGTGGGATGCCACCCATCTAGCCGAGTTCATGCGGCTCTACGAGCACTACCGAGCGCGCGCCACGTGGAACCGCTACATGCGCGGCCGCGTGTGCACCTACACGCTATCGCGCGATGCCAGGTGGACGGGAAGGCCTACAAGAAAGGCACGCGCCCGAGTGGCGGGCGCGCGGTCGCCGTGGCGAAAGGGGCAGGGCGCGGGACGACTCGGCCACCCGCGCCTGCCTCACGCCGCTCAGCGGCGATCGAAAGAGGTCCCATGGCCACACCATTTCGTCTGGAACAAGACCTCATTCAGGTGCACCAGCTGCGCGACGTGCTGCGCCGGCCCGCCGAGCTTCCAAGGCGCGCAGAAATTACCGTCGCGTCGTACAACGTCTACAACCTGTTCGGCGAGAGCGCGGAGCGGCCGAAGCCGGAGGAGCAGCTCGACGCGTTGGGCGAGATGGTTCTGAAGCTGAACGCCGACATCATCTCATTCGCAGAAGTCGAGGACGTCGAGACCCTGAAGAACTTGTTCCGGTCGCGCGTCAACAACGAGCTCGAGGGCGACGACAAATACGACGCATTCATCTGCGTTCCGGCCAACGATCCGCGCGGCATCAACGTGGCGATGGCGACGCGACTGTCGGTGCGGGGCAAGATGTCGTTCAGCGACCGTGAATTCGGGTCGATGGAGGAGCGGGCCACGCGGTTCTCGCGCGATCTGCTCGGGGTCAAGATTCAGGCGACGCCGGACGCCGACTCGAGCTTCCTGTATTTTGCCGGGCACCTGAAATCGAAAATCGGCGGCGAGCGCGCGGAAGAGAAGCGGCGTATGGAGGCAGGCGAGGTGATCAACATCCTCACCGAGCCGACCTTCGGCGATCAGCCGTTCATGGATCAGAGGCTGCTGTTCGCCGGCGATATGAACGACGATCCCGACAGCGCCGTCATTGATGTGCTGAAGGACGGCGGTTTGGACTGACCTCTTTCGCCGCGGTGAGGCCGAACGACACATATCCGACGAGCCTGCCGAAGACGGAGATATCCGTCGACCCGCCTCGATTATCTATTCGCGTCCGCGGCGATGAAACCGCGCGTGAGCCGGCTGCAGATCCGCCGAGACGACCCGGCCGACGAGGCGTCCGACCATTATCCGATTTCCGCAGCGGTGCGCGTGGTTTGACGATGATCGAGGCACGGCTGACCGCAATCGTTCGACTGACGTACTCGGCAACGGGGGAAATGTCGCTCGATCGCGAGCGCGAGTACGACACGCTGGTCGAGGTGGGCGGCAAGGTGGTGCCGTCCAACCGTTTCAAGAGCCCGATAGGTGACGAGCGCTGGCGCGAGACGGTCCGGACCATTCGCACAAGCACCGAAAACCGCGATCGCGCCCGGGGGCCGCAGGCCGGGCTCATCGCGGGCGTCGGCCACGACCTGTTTCTGGCCCTGGCCGGCCTAGCGCCTGAGCTGGCGGACTTTCTCGGAGCGAGATCTGTCGGCGCCTCGTCATCATGAGCATGCGTCCGGAGATCCACGCGCTGCCTTGGGAGACTCTGAGCGATCGTCGGCTGGAGTCGGTGGCGGTCGGCGACCTGTCGATCGTGCGGTGCACCCATGTCTTCGAGACAAAACCGTACCTATCACCGCCGTTGGTCCACATTTACTCCAAGTTCGGACCCGATACGAACGACGACGTTCTGAGGAGCGTGCGAGCCGTTCGCGTGTCGAATGTCAGCGGTCGGCCCGTGGGCGTGGCGATCACGGATCAGGCGAGCGCCGAGATCGTGAATCTCGTGGCCCACGGCAGCGAGAAGGACGAGCACCGCGCGCAGACGTTGGTCGACGAGGATCGGTCGCTCAGCCCGGAGCAGCTCGCATCGCAGTATCAAGGGCGGCTCATGGTGCTGATATGGAGCTGCTTCTCGGCCATGGTGCATTCGTGGGGCGCATCGCCCACGCTGGCGCTTCATGCGGCTGGGAACGTGTTCGTACTGGGGTTCGTCGCCCCTCTGAGCCTGAAGGCGAGCGCCGAGATCGCACAGAGGTTCTACGACTGTGTCTTTGGAGCGGCCGGTTCACGGGATCCGGAGCGGACCATCACACGAGATTCGGGCGTGGCAGTTCAAAGACCGGTACGAGTTCTGCGACTGGGCCTCGATGACGGTGTGGCTTCGCCAGCCGCTCGACCTGTCCGCGCTGCCGCTCGGTACGGTTCGCGTTCCTGTGACCGCCTGGAGCGCCACGGCGGCCGCGGTACCCCAGCGGCTCCGCGACGTGCTCGGCAGGGACGCGGCGCTGGGCGACGCGCGGCTCCTGCAATGGTGGAGGTCACTGCGCCGCTTCCCGAGGACCTGATCGACGGAGTGGCGCGGACCGGTCATCGTGCTGGACGGCCGGGCGGCCGCCGAGAGTGATTCGCCGTTCGAGGCGCTGCAGATCGACACCGACCAGCATACCGAGCAGGCATCCGGCCGACCGCTTCCTTTCGCTGCTCGCGCGATTGGAGGCGTATCGCTACGCGTTGTTGTTGTGGACCAACGTTTCGAACGCGGAAGTGATGCTGATCGAGACGCTCGACCGGATTCCACCCAATGTCGCCATCGTGCTCACCTCCGCGTACAGAATCCAGGCGCGATGGCCCGGCCCGGTCGCAATCGACGGTGACGCCGCGGGCCGCGAGGAACCACCGCCCGCCTGCTTCATCGACCAGGTGATGCGCGAAGACTACAGTGGCGCGCTCGCGCGGGCAGTCGACGGCGCCGCGCTGAAGACCGATGAAGATTTCAGCTTGCGCTGTATCTCGCGGCGATTGAGCGGGGGCGGTTGGACCTGGCGCAGGAGGCGATCGCGCGTGCGCGCGCGATCAATCCGCTGGAGGCCGATTTGCTCCAAGGGAACTTCGATAGCCGCGAGGGGAGGCACCGCCAGGCGCGCGAACGATACCAGTCCGTGCTCGAGCGCGCACACGCCGATCATGCGCTCCGCGAAGAAGCGCGCGCACAGCGGAGAGCTCGCCTACGTCGCAAACGAAATGGGAGACCGCGGGCTTGCGGACCAGATGTTCAGGAACGCGATCGCCACGCTGGGGGGCATCGAGCCGAAACAGGGCGACAGCCGATGGAGTTCCGCGCTCGCCCGCGCGCTGCGCGACCATGCGGATATCCTTGCCTACCAAGGAAGCCTCGAAGCCTTGCCGCTGCTGCGACGCGCGACGGCGATCCATGCGTTCGAGCGGCGAAGCACCCAAGTCGCGTATTGTTTTCTGTCACGAAGCAAGCTGATGCTTCGGCTGGGACGATTCAGATCGGCCGGCAGCGATGCCGAGCAGGCGGCCATCGTGTTCTCGCAAGCCGGGAATGCCGACGGGTGGGTGGCCGCCATCACGCTCGCGGCCCAGGCGTCGTCGGCACGCAACCGCTACGATCAGGCGCGCGCGGTCCTCGATCGCGCCGCCTCCCATCGCAGCGTTCAGGGAAACCGGCGCTCATCGGGAAACTCAGGCTCGAGGCCGCCGAGGTCGCACTCGTGGCCGGAGATCTGGGCCGCGCGCATGAGTTCGCCAAAGATGCGTTCAATCGGCTGCCCGTTGCGCTGCAGCGCGAGGCGCGCACCGCGGCGCAAGCTTCAGCAGTTCGTGGAGACGTTACTGTGAGCTGCTCGCGAGTCGCCGCCCTATCACTATTTGCTCTGCCGGGCGATCCAAAGCGTGTGCTCGCGTGAAAACGCTAATTCGGCGTCATTTATGAAATCAGAGAAATCACTTTCGGAGTCCACCGCATCCAGTTTTGGCTTGATAAGACCAATCTCGTGCGCGGTTACCGCGTAGGCCGCCCCTAACTCAGTTAAATTTCTTGACCTCCATCCATCCAATCAGCGGAGGCTGCGAAGACGATAATCGGACCTATCCCCCAAAATTCCCAATCTGGAAACCTAATACGGGCGAGCGCCAAGGCGAACGCCAGCGCATAGGCGACCACGGCTGCAATAACCGAATTCCTCGCTGATCTATTATTTTCTCCGGCCTTTCGCATGTACCAAGTGCGCTGATCATTCAGGCGGTGGGCCGTGTGAGTATTTTTTCTTTCGTCGAGATTGAACGCCCTAATGCGATCCATTTCGTCAGTTATCTGGTCGGCGGCGGACCAGTTGGGATCAATTTTCTCCGCGGTGGCTCTGTTCGCGTCGAAAGCTCTATACAAATGATTTCGAAATTCGGCGCGTGCGTCTTGAAGCGGTGATCCATCCGCAGAATGGTGCCGCGCGCATTATGTCAGCGCCAGGTAGGCGTCTTCAACGCTCTCTGCGAGGGCACGACACATGTACCAATCTTGCTGTAGCTTCCAAAGGTTTCTCGCAAGTAAGAGAGCTAGCGACACCACAAATATAAATGCATACAGCAAGTAGAATGTTGGCCCCTTTGAACGCGCTGTCCCGACAAAACGGAGGCGAGCAGCAGGACTGCGTACTCAGCGCCAATTAAGCGCAGGTAAGCCTTCTGCTTTTTGTTCGATGCACCATCCGCCGAACGAAAAGGGCTGGATACGACGCGTATTGCACGAAGTCCCCTGCTCTCAGTATTCCGAGGGCGGAAATAGCGCCCAGTTAGAAACTGCCTTCAATCGTAACCCACGCCGTGCCAAACACGTTAGTTTCGATGTCCGCTTTACCCCAAGCTTGATTGAGATTCCCGATCTTGGTCTGTTGTTGTTATGAGCGCCAGTGCCTCGATGCGTTGTCGATAAAGCAGCGCAAACACGATAACCAATATTGTATATAGCTGGGTTATCCCAGGACTTGCCCCAGGGGTAGAGCGGACATGGCGGTTGCACTGACGTGTCCGCTTTTGGCCCTTAGCAGACATTCCAACCGTCGCTGTGAATGCTATTGGGAAAGCGGACATGCCGTGACTGAACCGCAATGTCTGCTAATGACCCAAAGCGGACATTGACCAAATGCGACCAGGGCTCTGGGCCTCTGGGGTCGTGACCCTGATTTCCTGCCGCTCGAGAGAGAATCGCCGCAGTCCTCACCGAACAAACCGAGATCTGTTCCAATGCGAGCAACGGTGTCCGAGGACCTGCGTCGGACACGCCTTCTTCGTCACCGGCAAGCGGGTCAACACTCGCGAGCTTGCCGAGGAATGAATGCCGCTCTTCGCCTCGATCGAACGGATGGGCACCTGCGTGGCGGTGCCGAGCTGCGGCGAGGTGAACACGCCGTACACGAACTCCTCCGGCTGGAGGCTTTGCTCCTGACTCATCTCGTAGCCGGTGGCACACAGCTTTCCAGTGTCGTCGTGGATGAATGCGATAACCTTCCAGTAGGTTAGCGGAATGAGGACTCCGTACATGTCGGGATCGCGGTCAGTGAAATAGGGCCCTGTGAATACCGAGATCTTCATCTCGTCTTCGCGCGCGTGCTGCAAGGCATAGTCTTCGAGCGCCAGCCAGATCGGAGCGTTGAACGCCTGCATCTGCGGCGCGACGTTGGTGACGTGCATCGTATCTTCGTTGCCGCGCTTGGCTACCCGCGCGGGTGCCCCAGCCGGGATCCTCGCGTCGGGTCATGTGGCCACGGCTGAATTTCCGGGGGGCGCCGTAGCACTCCTTCATGATCTGCTGGGATTTGGGAATTCGCGGATCCCACTTTCCACGCGGCGCGCGGGCTTTTCTTCGGCAGGTTGCCGTCGATATTGCAGCCGCTGAGGAAACACATACGCCGGCTGCGGCTCATCACCACGGAGAAGTGTTCGTAGCGCAGCTCCGTTTGCGTCTCCCCGTCGAACTCGAAATCGAGAACGTCATCGGCGTGGCGCGTAACCGTGGGCAAGTCGACTACGAATCTGGACCCGAGGAACTCGGGATCGTATCCGCCGCGGTCGCGATAGTCGGAGGCAACCGATTCCGTTTCGTCGATCAAATCTGTCTCGCCGCCGTCCGCCGGGAACGTCAGGCTAACGCCGCCGGGCTGCCGCCGCCGGCGTCCAGAGTGGATGTCGTCGAGAAGCTTCTTCACCACGTCCGCGCGCACGGCGTAGTTAGTGGCGAGAAAGCTCCCGCTGAAATGTAAGCCGACGGCCTGGCCATTGGTGAGATCGAACACCACGGAGCCGGAGTTGCCGCCGAGCGTCGTGCAATTGTGCGCACAGACGCGTTGACTCGATCTGCGTCACGCCGCCCGGGGCGAGGCGCTTCTTGTTGTAGATCTTCCCGTAAATCCGCTCCATCAGGTCCGGTTCGGGGATGCGGCTGTCATAAGCTGGGTAGCCGATGGTCGCGACATTCTCGGTGTTGACGATCGATGGTTGCCAGGTCAATCGGCTCGGCGAGCTTCGCATTGCCGGAGACGATTTCGATCTCGAAAGAAGGCGACGTCGGGTCCCGGCGGCTCTTCGATGTGCAGCGGCTTGAGGAGCTTGAAGACAAGCCTTTTGGAGTTGTCGATCTCCTGAAGGAAGTCGACATCCGCCGATATCTGCCCGTTGAGGCCCATCTCTGAAGGCAAAGCCTTCGCTGCGGGCGGCGAATTCGTTGGCGACGTGCCGATTGGTGACGATGATGTTTTCGGCGACCAGCCAGCCGGTGCCGACCCAGTCAGAGCCGCGCGCCGGTGAGATCGATCCGGCCCACCGCGGGAATGGCGCGGTCCAACAGAGGCCTGGCCTTTTTCAGCCGCTCGCCCCAGATCTCGCTGTCGGCTTCGTCAATGAAGATGAGTTTGGCGACATTATCGCGGATCGCCAGCACTGGGCGCTGCCGACGCATGACGATGCTTTCCAGTTCGATCTGCTTTTCGACCGCTTCGGGCGAGGGCGCCGCGGTAAACGCCTCCAGCTCGGCGCCAGTATCCCGAGATTCCTCGGCGCTAACTTCGGGTCGTTCTGCTGGACTGAGGCATTGTAGCGGCGCAAACGGGCGAGCTTCTCGTGTGGTTGGGCCATCTTTCCCTCGTACACGCCGTCCTCACTGACCAATCGCAATCGGGGAGAGGCAATCGCGCAAACCTTTGTGCGAACAAGCAGCTCCCTAAAGGTCGTAGGCCTCGCGCCAACGCGCGCGCACCGGTAGAATACGGGCTGGCTTGGCAATGTCGAGCACTTCACTTCCCCAATATCTACCAAAAATGATCGTACGGCTTCAGCGGTGCGTTGGCTACACGCCAAATCCGAGGTGATCTAAAGACGAGCCGATGTCTGCTTGGCACAAAGCAGACATTCTGACTCTGTAACCTCTAATGTCCACTTTGGGGGGGCAAAGCGGACATGGCCGCTGTTTGCCCCAAATGTCTGCGTTCGGCCCAAACCGCAATGCCGGTCTCGTGGCTGCTATTGAATGCTTTCAACGGCGAATGGCGGGCTGCGACCAGTTTTGCCGCTCAAAAAACCCGTGAACCGATCACATTGATGGTCCCGTTAGTTTGGCTCGCCGCAACTCGCCACGCCATCCCACGATCACCAGATCCGAGGTGCCGGTTGCGAAGATCGTCGACGACGCGCCGATGTATGCATTGGACAAGCACACCCGCCTTGGCCGGGAAGCGATCCGGCGCTTTCGCGTCGGAGAACGATGAGGTGCAGGGAGACCCTAGCGCGATACGTGCCCGCGGCTCGCCGCAATGACGCGGCGTATATGGCCGCGTTCTGGGCCACAAGATAGCCATCCCATACGGCCGGACCCGGTGGTGCCCCGTGGACGCGCTCGACGCCTGGTTACAGGTGTCCGGTATTAGAACTGCGGCGCGCTTCTTTATTGGCAGGTACCGGTGTGCAAAGGCAACTAACTCATGTAGTACCAAACAAAAATCTTGAACAATTCTGCACACTGCCGCAACTCATCGACGTTGCGTAAACCCAATCACTCATCTTTGTCGTGAGGATTCAACGCTCTTTGAAGTTGCCACGAGGCACTTCCGCCTTTTGATGGTTGCGTGGTTTTGATCGGCTAGGTTTTTCAGCGCTAGCTGTTGACGTTGCCCCCGTGGCGGACGTCGCCCTCAAGCCCGTGGACGGCGAGGTTCAGGCGGCGCCTGAGCCAATGTCCGCTTTTGGGGGTAAAGCGGACATCAGCTTGTGCGCTGCACATGCCGGCTTTTTGACCCAAAGCGGACATTGGGCGGCTCCAAGCAACAAGCCGCTTGGCCGGAAGGGCGACTTTTGAGGAGTTTCCATTTGTCGCACTCCATATCGGCGCCGATCTACAACAAAAACGGGAGGCCCGTCTGCGGTATCCGGATGGGGAACGAATACTCCTCGGAATGATCGGCGGGTTGCTCTACTCGCAAGAAACTATTTCCGGGGCATAATGAGATAAAATGGGAGCGGCTTGCAAAAGAAACGCACCAGCGGGCTTCTGTGTCAGCGAAGGCCGTCGGTGTGGGTTCACCGTTCGCCTTGCGTGGTGCCACTGCGATGAAGGAGATATTCCTCAGCTACTCCCGCCTCGATTCATCGACGGTGCAGGCCCTTGCGGCGGCACTGGAGGAGAAAGGCGTGTCGGTCTGGATCGACCGCAGCGGCATCGAGGAGGGCGACGCCTACGACACGCAAATCGAGGACGCGATTGCGCGAACCCGTGTCGTCATCGTGGTGTGGTCGCAGCATTCGGTCAGATCGCATTGGGTGCGGGCCGAAGCAGCCTATGCGCTCGGCAAGCACAAGCTCGTGACCATCGCGATCGACAAGAGCGCGCCGCCGCTGCAATTCCATCACATCCAGACGATCGATTTCGACGGTTGGAACGGCGCCGGCCACGACGAAGCCTTCACGCGGCTGCTAGCGGTACTTGCCAAACGGCTTGACCGTGCCGGTGCTTTGGGCGAGCCGGCGCTCGGCGCAACCGCCATCCTGCGCGGCCGAAGGAACCTGTTGCGCCGCCGCAGGCTAGTGCCAAAGCAAAACCGGTTCGTGAGAATGTTCGACACCGGCTTGGCGGCGGCGGGTCTGCGCTTTCCCGAGAAGGTGATCGAACGGGAGTTTCGCGATTACTTCAGGGATCGAACGTATATGATAGCGCAAGTCGGATTTTTGCTGGTCTTTATCACCTACATCATTTACGGCGTTTCAGATCTGGCAAGCGAGGCGGCCATAAACTCCACCCGCTTTCGCTACATGGTCGCTTGTCCGTTGCTGCTGGCCTTCTACTTTCTGAGCTACAAGGAATTCGCCAGGCGGCATTCACAGCTGTTTATTGCCGCGTTTGCGGTCACGCTGTCCATTTGCGTCTACATCAGCGTGGTGCTGCTGAGCATCGAGACGCCGTTTTCCATCGAGAACGGCAACGGCACGATGAACTTCATGCTGACATTGGGCGCTCTCGGCGCTATGCCGCTCGGCTTCGTCCTGACAGTCCTGATAGGCGCGGCCATAAGCGCGCTGCATGGGCTGATCATGATCCACGATACCGATGGCGACGAGCTGGCTCAATTACCTTCATATCAGCTCGATGTGGACCGTGGCCTGCCTTCGTCGCCTTCTGGCGCGAATATCAGATGCGGCGTTCGTTCGCCGCCGAGTTGTCATGACGGAGCAGACGGCTCGCGCTTTGATAACTGACGAAGCGGTTTCGCGCGTCTTCGAATAGCGATTTTTTCTGCACTGCATGAGTCCGCTATTGGCACAAAGCGGACATCCCAAGTTGCACTGCACATGTCCGCTTTCGGGGTAAGAGCGGACATGCATAACCGAGCTAGCGAAGGTGCGAGGCGACGTCACGCCCGGTGTAAAGTGGGCCAGTCTCCCCTGAAGTGCAAAAAATTTCGCTTGTGCGATTTCGATCGAGCGGCCGCGAGGGCAATGGGGGAGGTAGGGAGCTGCAAGCGAGGGATGAACAACGCGTGCATTGAGGCTGGCCGACAACACGCCAGCCGCAATCCACACCAGCGGCGAATTGAACGATGCAATCTGTCGGGCGCTTTGGCTGCTGAGTCCAGTCTGGAGTGGGACCGTCAAACGAAATCGCGCGCGCTGCTTACCCGCTGCTTACCTGGCCGGCGTGTGAGAGGGATGCTGGCTCTAAGTTATTGAATTTATGGTGGTGGATGCAGTCACGTACGAACCCGTCTCCACTCCCAAATTCCTCTGCTAACAGGGAAGTTAACAGGGAATTTCGTCGAATCCGTGCGCCACGGTGCGATTTTTATCGCCGGCACACGAGCAAATTCAAAGGCTTGCCAGCGAAATTCCCTACTCAGGAGAACAGGGAATTATTTCGGCGGAACAGGGAATTCTACTTCAGGAACAGGGAATTTTCCCGGCCAAATCCGGAAATCATCACCGGATCAGGTTTTCGGTACACACGGGGCGGGCTCCATCACCGCTACACTTCGCCGCCGCGCTGCCTAGCGGCCGGTGTTCTGTGACTATAAAAGGCCTGATGCGTATCCTGCGTTTCGTGATTCTTCACCATTAAGATGGTGTGTCCGGCCAGCGCAATGGTTGGAGGCGCACAGGAGATTCCGGCCGCTCACACTCAGCCCGAGGTGATGTTCGTCGGCTCCAGCGGCAACTTCTGTACCGGCGTTGCCATCGCGCGTGACCTGGTGCTAACCGCGGCGCACTGCGTCCATGCGGGCGATAGCTACAAACTGGTCGAGCTCGACTTCAACGATAAGCCGATCCCTCAAGGACACAGTGGCGGTCGTGCGCCACCCGCAGTTCAATCTCAAGACCATGCTGGCACACCGCACGCAACCGCCGACGTGGCGCTAATGAAACTCGAGCTACCGCTATTCGGTGCGACCCGCGCCGCTCACTGCACTCCGCGGCCGCGCATTTCGGCCGGCGAGCGTTTCTGTCGTGCGCGGCTACGGCGCCGCCAGTTCGCGGCGACGGCAACGAGCGCCGGGCGGTTGCGCGAGGCGGCGCTCGTCGCCACTGGCCAGCCCGGCAATCTTCAGCTTCGCCTGGTCGATCCCGCGACCGGCGGCACGCGACCGGACCTCGGCGCCTGCACCGGCGACTTCCGGCGCGCCTGCCTTCCAGGAGACGCCATCGGGCCTCGCCGTGATCGGCGTGGTGAGCTGGTCGACCGGCCCCGAACGGCGAGGACGGCTGCGGCGGATTCACCGGCGTAACGCCGCTCGAGCTCTATCGCGGTTGGATAAAGGGAACAGGCAAGCAAGATGGGTAGCCCTCTTCGAGACTAGGCACGAAGTTGGTCTTTAGGATGTGGTTCGATGACGCGCGCTCATCCCCGTCCTTTCCATAAAATCATATCCGGACGTATTGGTGATGCAGCCCAGCCAAGATCGGAATGGCGACAATGGCGCCAGATCGTTGGACTGCTCGATGCAAGGGCGCATCTTTCTGTAATGCCAAGTGCGTGCGCGCTTGATTGTAATACGCCGCATAGGTGGAAAGAATTCGGCGCAGGTGCGTCTCGCCGAAGATGACCATTTGATCCAGGCACTCGCGAGCCAAGGTTCCGATCAGACGCTGCGCTCTTAGCCCTTAACTCTCTCACTTAAGATCACAGTCTATCATTCCATCTTGATGCCTGCGCTCTTGACCACCTTGCCCCATTTTTCTGTGTCTTTCCGGATCAGGTCCGCAAAACGGTCTCTCTCAAGCACCATGACGCTTAACTGTTGCTCGGTGAACTGCTTGACAACGACCGCATCGCGCATGACCGCAACTGTTTCCTCTGTCAGCCGGTCAACGATTGGTTTCGGAGTTCCAGCAGGAACAATGAGGCCGACCCAGGGGGCCATCTCGAAACCGGACAAGGTTTCGGCGATTGCTGGAATGTCAGGTAACTCGGGCAATCGTTTCGGCTCGGCAACTGCTAGTGCGATCAGCTTTCCAGTTTGAGTGTGCGGCAGTAATGTCGAAACGTTATTAAATCCGGCTTGCACTTCACCGCCAATCATCCCCATAGATGACGGACCAGTCCCTTTGTAAGGAACATGGACAAGCTCACGCCGGCTGCCAGCGAGAACAGTTCCATTTCTAGATGGCTAAAATTGCCAACGCCGGCGGAAGCATAAGTGAGCTCGCCCGGCTTCGACTTTGCCAACGCAATAAATTCGGCAACGCTGCGCGCTGGTACAGACGGGTGTACCGCCAGCATCGATGGAAGCCGAATCAGCGAGACGACCGGTATGAAGTCGCGCAACGGGTCGTACTGGAATATTCTTATAAATCCAGGGATTAACCGTCATCGGAGTATCCGAGGTGACTTCGATCGTGTAGCCGTCCGGGGCGGACTGCTTCAATGCTTGTAAGCCGATCTGACCGTTCGCTCCGCCGCGGTTCTCAATGATGATCGTTTGACGCAATCGTTCTGATAGATACTTTGCGACAATTCGGGCGACGACATCGGTGCCGCCGCCATGCGGAAATGGAACGATCTCATTCTGATCGTCTGTTTTTCCGGCCAATCTTGGGCGATAGATGGTACCCCATCAGGGCCAATAGACCGACCGCGGCTGCGAGTATGGGTATTGATTTTCTCATTTTCGCCTACCAATCTTGCCGAGTGTGAATGTTCTGTTACCAGCCGTGAGGTTCGCCATCGAAGCATCCAAGCGTTTCGAGCATTAATCTGTTGTCTTTTTTGGGCGGCCGTTAGCGGCCGATTCGGCAATCTCGGCGCACCGACTGGTTGCCCCATAATCTTCCATATTGCTTTCGTCGGCGCTGGGTATTCTACCTTTGCGCTCGATACCATGGCAGACGGCAATCGATGACTCGAACAATTATTTTGCATTGCTTATGCTGTGGGTGAGGAATTTTCGCGGGGAATGGTCGTGAAGATCGGGGTTTTGCTGGGCGACGATATCGGCGGCGAAGTCGTCCCCCGAATGCACCAAGGTCATGAAGGCGGCGGCTTCCTGTTCCGGACTGACCATCGATTGGCATCGATTGCCGATAGGACGAGCCGGCCATGAGAAGCATGGCGATACGTTGCCGATAGTGACCGAACAGGCTTTACATAAGCTCGACGGCTGGATCCTAGGACCCATTGGGCATGCGAGCTACCCGCGCAACGACCCGACCTGGGTGATGCCGCCGATTCGGAAAAGGTTTGAATTATTTGCAGCCGCTCGACCAGCGCGCTCCTATGCCAATTTGAAGTCAATCCACAAGAACGTCGACATTGTCTTTGTGCGAGAACTCACGGAAGGCATGTTGTATTCGGAAACCGTCGTGGCGGGCGCGCCGGAATTCAGACCGAATGACGACATCACCGTTGCGATGCGTGTGATCACGCGAAAAGGCGCTCAGCCGCGTCGCGCGCGAAGCCTTCGAAATTGCAGCGCACGCGCGAGCGCAAGAAAGTCACTGCCGCCCACAAGGAGCCGGTCTACCGGCTGGCCTGCGGCATGTTCGCGGAAGAATGCCGGAAGGTTGCGCGCGAGTACCCCGATGTCACGTTTGAAGAATCGATGATCGATACGATCTCGAATGAAACTTGTGATGGCACCTCAGCAATATGATGTCGTCGTCACGACCAATCAGTTTGGCGACATCCTCTCCGATATAGGCGCAGGGCTCGTTGGCGGGCTCGGGCTCGCTCCCGGACTGTGTGTCGGCGAACGTCAGGCCATGGCGCAGGCCACCCACGGCTCGGCGCCTGATATTGCTGGACGCAATATCGCCAATCCCTACGCTATGATCATGTCGGGGCAGATGCTGCTGGCAGTGGCTCGGCCGCAAGCACACTGAACCGAAAGCGACCGCCGCTGCTGAGTATATGCAGAGGGCGATCAACAGGGTCATCGCTGAAGCCAAACACCTGACTAGCGACCTCGGCGGAAAAGCCCGTACGCAGGACATGGGCGACGCGATCGCGGCCGCCGTCACGCAAGAGTGAAATGCACAACACCGAATTCGGACAAGCATAGCGATGTACAATCTTCACCTCAGCACCGAACAGCTGGAAATTCGCGACACGATCCGCGACTTTGTTACGCGGGAGATCAAACCGGCCGCGCTCAAGGGCGGAGCGGCTCGAAATCTGCGATCGGCGGCTACCGATGCAGCTCATCGATCAGGCCTCGCAGATGGGCCTGCGCACGCTGGCCCTGTCGGAAGATCGCGGCGGCGCTGGCGCGGATCATCTCACCTGCTGCATCGTGACCGAAGAACTGGCGGCCGGCGATGCCGACATTGCCGCCGTACTCTCGACGACCTCGTGGCTCGGTCATCTCCTGTTTGACCACGTGATGAACGACGCCCAGCGCGAACGCTTCTTGCTGAAGTTCGTCAGCGACGACCGCTTCCATCTCGCCTTCGCCAGCTATGAAACCCAAACTGGACACACGGCTTGGCGTGAACTATCATCGCCCGGCACCAGCCGACGTAGCGCTCGAGACCGTCGCCGCAAAGGTGGCTAGTGGCGAGTGGATCATCAATGGCGTCAAGGACTACGTGGCCAACGCGCCAATCGCCGCGTTGTTCGCGGTCCTGGTCAAAATACCGGGGCAGCCGCTGCCCAAGGTGCTGCTGGTTCCGGCGGATGCGCCTGGACTAACAGTACTAGCGCACGAGAAACCATGGCCGCATGGTTGTGGTGGCGATGTGACCTTCAAAGATTGCCGGGTGCCGCCCGGCAATCTTCTCGGCGACGATGCGGCCGCGCTGCTGGCTTGCGTCAACGTCCCGGGCGACGGCATGCCGCTGTTCCAGGCGCTGAACCTCGGAATAGGGCGTGCAGCCTACGAAGCCGCACTCGACTTTGCGCACCTGCGCGTACAGGGAGGGCGGCCGCTCATCGAACATCAGGCGATCGGAACCAAGCTTGCCGAAATCGCTATCCGGCTGGAAGTCGCTCGTGCCTCGGTCTGGCAGGCGGCCTGGGCTTCGGATCATCCCGAGGCGATCGCCGACGGCAGCTTGCCCGATCTGCCTCTGCAGGCGGTCGCACAGATCTTTACCTCCGAAATGATGGTAAAGGCGACCAAGGACGCGGCCGAGATCTTCGGCGCCTTGGGCGTGATGCGCGACATGCCGTTACAGAAATACATCCACGATGCCCGGAGTTTGTCAGCACAGCGGAAATGGCAATAGCGACGCCAAGCTGCGCCTCGCCGAAGTGATCGCCGGGTTCCGGCGGCCGGCGCATACGCCGATGGCGATCGCGGGCGAGTAATCGCCTGCAACACTCACGAGGTTAGGTGCTCTCATGGACTTTTCGCTCAGCAACGAACAACGTTCCTGGCAGATGCTAGCCCGCAAATTTGCCGACAAGGAGATCTGCCCCATCTCGCTCGAGCGCGATGCCATTCCGACCGCACGCGAGACCTGGACTTGGGACATCATCAAGAAGGGCTCCAAACTCGGCTTCCGCACCATGGCGGTGCCGAAGAAATACGGCGGTCAGGAGACCGATTTCGTCACGCAGGCGCTGGTGATGACCGAGCTCGCCAAAGCCGACAGCGCGATTTCCAAAGCCTTCAGCCAGAACTGGAAATGGAGCCACCTGATTTCAGCACGCCTGCACCGACGAGCAGAAGGAGCGCTTCCTCACGCCGTTCGTAGCCGACGACACCTTCGTGCTCGGCAAGGGCATTACCGAGCCCGGCGCGGGCTCGGACAACCGCATGCCGCCAACCGACGATCCTAAGCCTGGCCTGAGGCTGAAGCGCCGAACGCCACGGCGACGAGTGGATCCTGAACGGCGAGAAGGCTTTCATTGCTAACGCCCCAATCGGCAAGCTGTTCTTCGTCGATGCGCGTACTGACCCGAACCGTCGCCGCTCAAGCAGGGCATCACCATGTTCCTGGTGCCGACGCGACACGCCCGGCTTCCGCATCGGCAAGGTGTTCAACAAGAGCGGCTGGCGGTTCTATCAGAATGGCGAGATGATCTTCGAGAACGCACGCGTGCCGCACGCCAACGTGGTCGGCGAGGTCAACGGCGCTGTCCGCAAGACCGGCGGCGCCAGTGGCGACACTACTGGCGGCGACCTGTTCGGTGACCTTGAACTCAGCGCCAATGCGCTCGGCATCTGCGACGATGCCTGTGATAGCGCCCTGCGCTACGGCAAAACAGCGAGACAGGGCGGTCAGGCTTTGTTCGCGCAGCAGCAAGTGCAGTTGAAGATCAACCGGATGTACATGATGACCGAGGCGCTGCGCTCGTTCGTGCTTGCGGGTAGCCTGGGAGCACGATAGGAAGATCCACTCGTGTAATGCCGGCCTGGCAATGAACTATTCCTGCGATGTCGTGCAGGAGGTGACCGAACTCTATATGGATATCCGCAGCGCCGACGGCGGCCACATGGATCCGCACACCGACAAGCTGGTGCGCGATCTGTTTATTTGGAGCCATCTCGCCGGAGACAGCGTTTCGCGCATGAAGGTGACGAGACGGATTATCAACTGACCGCCATGCAGTACGGATCTGGTTTCGGAGCGACCTTGCCATTCCGGCCAATCCTCAGCCAGACCATCCGAGCAGACCTAGAGTGCTTCCTCACGCTACTTCGGTCCCGGCCCGCGCATGTAGTGTAGTTCGGGCGTGCGGGATGGAAATGTCGCTCTCAATGCTGCGATGATTCTATCTTACGATGCGAACCGAGCCGGATGGAAGTCTCGCCCTGCTGCCCACGCGCGGCGAGCGTCATGCCGCCACCGTCCACCGAGAAAGCGATATGAACTCGCGCCGTCTCATTTGCCCCATCATGAGACAGACATCAGTACCGGCTCAAGATAACACTGGGAACGGGGCGACCGATGTCCGCTCTGGGTCAAAAGCAGACATGTGCGGCGCAAAAGATCATGTCCGCTTTGCCCCTGAAAGCAGACATTCGCGGTGCGAAAACAAGTGTCCGCTATGGGCCAAAGCGGACATTGCACCTCGAACCAAATCATCTCACTGGTTGCGCCTCTGGAAACTTCCAGCTGCCGTCGATGATTTCCTTTCGGGGTCGGTACAGTCGCACCATATAATTCCACCCCGATACGATCGGCAGACAGTTCGCAGTGTTCTTCTGGCAGCCGCCGAACTGTACCGTGACCGAACCATCCTGGTTTGCCTTTGCGGTCAGATTGTTCAACGAATAGGCATCAAAAACATTTTTGAAGAAAGCCTTTGGCGTTGTACAGGCTAATCGACCAGAAGCCATCAACCGGCACGTTTTTGGCCGTTAGCTTATGCACGACCCTTGCCGTCGTTCGCCTTCGGGTAGACGCCCAGATAGACCGCCGCCTCCGTTGGATTGCCGCCCCACCCGATGGCCGTGCCAATCAGATGGCTAAACCGGATTGACGTCGCTTTTGGCTACCGAACATGGCACCGCGGCATGTCACCCAACATGCTGCCAAGCACGCTGAGTGCGTCGCGTATTTTTTTCTGGGGAAACGGGGTCCCAATTCGGTACTTCGAACTTGCCCACGCTAGGCTGCTCGACCTTGATCGCATCCTGTAAGGTATTGGCGACCTTTATATCGTCAGCGTGTCGGGGATCAGCAAGAATACGGATGATCGCTAAAACATAGCGCGTCCCAACTGTATCCTCTGTGTAAACGTGAGGCCCTGGGGCGTACACAACCTCAACCGTGTAATGATCCTCCGATATGACCTGCATAGACATGAAGCGCTTTCCCGTGTCGGGAAGTATAATCGTCAGCGGCGATGCCTTGAGGTCAAAGACGCCCGACGAATACAGCGTGTCGCGATCCATGCGTACGACGTCTTGTTTGTCTATCGGGACCAATTGCCGAGTGTGTGAAAGCCCAAAGCCATCCCTTCGTCACCGTTTGTCCGAAGTAATAATCGGTCTCTGCGCGAACAAAGCTGCTGACGGTGACAGGCACGGGTTATGCTTGATACTCACGCCTTGTGCAAAGCCATTTCAGCGAACGCCAGCGCAAGTACAACAGTCAATTCGAGGCAGTGAAGTTTCCGCATGATGTTCTCCTGGAGCTCAGGGTGCGGCAGGCGTTGCTGAGGAATGACGGCGGGCAGATAATTTAGCTTTATAGTTTACAAAATCGAATTGAACTGATGTCCGCTTTACTCCCCGAATAGGACTGCTCATTCGATCACGTCGTCAGTCCGTGCGAAGCAGTTGTGGTGGCAGGTCGAGCCCAATCATTCTGGCGGTTTGGGCATTGATGACCAACTCAAACTTGTTCGTCTGCACCACCGGGAGATCTGCTGGCTTCGCACCTTGAGAATACGGCCGGTATAAATGCCGACTTGGCGGTAGGCGTCCGCAATATCGGAGCCATAGCTCATTAGCCCGCCAATTTCTGGGAATTCGCGCCCTGGATATGAGGCAGTGAATCAGCATGACGGGCTGCCAATTGCACCAAATTGCACGCGCCGGAAGGCCAAAAAAGGCGTTTGACCAACGAAGATTGCGTCCGGCCGGTCGCGCCCGATAATAGCAAAAGCTGCATCGATCCTCGCGGCTCGTGCTGGCATTGAGAACCCTGGATTTGTATGCCGATAGCACGAGCGGCCGGTTCTATGGCTCTCAGTGTTGAGTTCGGTATTTGCCGCATCAACTCGGACTGACGAGTACACAGCAATGCGTTTGGCCTCGGGCACCAGCTCACGCAACAGTTCCAGCCGCTTCGTTGTTAGTTCGGCATTGAAAAAATTGACCCTGTCAGGTTTCCGCCCGCGATCGAGCCAGACTCAGCGACCAGACCTAGCCTGACTGGGTCTTCAGCGGTGAGGAAGACGATCGGGATTGTCGTGGTCGCCGCTTTGGCGGCTAATGTCGAATCGCGTCCTCCGCTTGCGTAACGATCACCGCCGACTGCCGGCGCACCAGATCCGGCAGCCAGCTCTGCCAAACGGTCCATTTGAGTTTTCTGCCCAGCGAAATTCGACTGCTACGTCTCGCCTCTCGACAAAAGCCGGTTTCCTTCAGGCCCTGACGTAGCCTCGCGCAGACGGTTCGCTGCAACCCCATCAAGCGATCGGGGATCGAGAAACCCGATCACAGGAATCGCTGACTGTTGCGCGCTTTGTGGAGAGCGGCCACGTGACTGCCGCGCCGCCGATAAGGGCGATGAACTCGCGCCGCCTCATTGTCGCCTCGAAGCTTCGAAGACCGAGCATCGTAGCTGCCCAGACTGGTATGCGCTAGAGCCCATCGCTCAATGTCCCCTTTGGGTCAAAAGCGGACATGTGCAGCGCACTAGGCCGATGTCCGCTTTGTGCCAATAGCGGACTCATGCATTGCAGCAAAATGCGTGACTATTCGATGACTTCGTCTGCACGCAGGAGAAACGATTCAACCGACCCGCTCGTTTCGGCGGTTGTTCATTTCGCCGAACTTAATGAAATTATGGCCGCCTGCGCTGCGGATGCGGCCAGGGCCCGTGACCCAGCTCAGCGTTCCGCATCGGCGACACAGCACATCATCGACGGCGCAATAGATGGGCTTGGGCTAGCTCAACGTAATCGTTCTCCGAGGGCGGGAATGTCTGTTTTCCTCTTCGTCCGCAAGCACGGCTTATCGCCTCGCCAAAACGGCGACGAATTCCATCATCAACAAACTGCTCTAAACTGTCCTCGCGCGAGCCTTCGTTATGCACCAGCGCACGAAACTGATCTCTCAGTAAATTCCATTCATTGGTTTTCAGATCAACGGGCACATCCGTGCCTCCACATTAATTTTGCGTCTTCCGCGTCTTCAAGAGCCGCAACGATTGACTCTTCTGCGTCTACTTCCCGTCAACAGGAGCGCTGAGCGGGGCCAGCGGATTCAGATTAGGCGCCGGGTGGTAACTGACCAGATTGACCGCCCATGCGCCGAACAGGACAAACGACGCAGTGACGGAGATGATGGTAGTACGGATCATGGCGCTGCTCCTGTTATTCTTGCCCGTTTGGATAAGAAATCAGAGCTGCGTAATGTGTATTGGCTTGCTTTGTTTTAGACACAACATCGCCGATGCCAATGCCTGCTAAAAACACCGCGACGATCATCAGTATTGTCATGCCGTTCTGCGGGGATCTGGAACTGACGCCCCACAGTTGCTTGTCCAAAAGTTCCTGGTCGCGTCTGGTCATTCTAGAATCCTCCTCTTGGCAAAGGAGATGACTGACTGCGGTCAACGCGCGCCGGTGTTCCCCGTTCCTTAAAACAGCGTTTGTTCCAAAGCCGGCCATTCAAAAATCATTTCGGGCGCAAGACGGACCGTGATCGCTGATTGGGATACCCCATTCACGGCAAGGCGACTTGGAGCCGGACTTGCTTGGGTCTTTCGGCGGAGCGGTTCCCTCAGCAAACGCCCTCGGTGGATCGAAGCAATTAGCCTGTGCACTGTTTAGCGGTCGCCGGACGCAGCGCCCCAGATTTTCCCGAGAGTGTTACATGCTTTCATGTCCGCTTTACCCCCGAAGGGATTTAAGTGGCAGCGTAGTGCAAGTTATGCCTGCAAAAATAAGTGGTTTCCCGAGATCGATGCTTCCCGGAAAGGGATTGGAAGCGTGGGGAAGTAGTGGGGCTTATGAAAAACCCCGGCGACCAGGCCGGGGCCTGTTTAACGGTACCGAGAGCTGCGACGGCTCGCTTTCCCACACGGATTGTGCAGAATTGATTGGGCACGCAAAATCCACCGATGCCGCCTCACAGTTGCCCTGCACTGCGTCAATGGTGAAGAGAGTCGCAACTGAGGCACCCCAGCTTGCCAGAATACGCTCGCGCACCATCGAGTATTGTCGCAGGGCAGAGCGGTGGCAGAAGCTTGCGACAGCACCGCTGGCAGCATGACGAGCGCCGCTGATAGTTCCGTAACGCATCCGAGGGCCCTCCTATTGTTATTGGAATAACGACCGTGCGGTGGCGAAATCGATGCGCCCAGTGGGGGACCCTAATCCCGTTTTACGACACCCTCATCGACTCAACCGGCTTTTCCAACCCCCAAGCTTGTAATCACTGTCAGCGGATTAGCCATCTGTCATTCCTTCCTCAATCAGGGAAGCGGAACGGCGGCATCTTGATCGAGTGCCGGGCCAAAAAGAAAGGGCCAGACGATGGTGATCAACCCGGCCCTAACAACCGCGCATCAAGGGGGCTAAACCTAGGGGACGCGGTCCTGCAAACAACGTTTGCAGAGTTGTTCCGTTCCTGTTCTCGGCTTTAGCCATATATGGCCGGTGCGCGAAGGTTATTACCATCCAAATCGTGCTTTTGTGATGCACGGCACAGCGGGAGCGGACAGTTGTAACTAGTGTGAGGATAGTTCGAGAGCGAAAGCTCTTTCCGAAAAGCCAGAGGAGACCTCACATGCGCACCCTGTTCGGCATCGCGATTATCGCAGTCGCTCTTGTAATCACCACCTGGTCAGTCGAGCCGACCGTCGGAAAAACCCCCACCGTTTCCGTGGACCCACTCGGCCTGATGGCCACTACGAGCAATCTACCGCAAGCGCATTACCAAGATTTCAGCACCATTTACTAACAGATCGCGCGTTCGGACCATCGATCCTCTGGCTGGCGTTTTTGTGCCCTGGTCGTCTCCCCGACCGGGGCAACCTTTACACCGTGAACTGACTGCTAGCTTCTCGCGCGGACAACATGGCCGCCGGGTTTGGTGATAACGACGCCACGCAAGCTCCGTCCGCGATCAGTGGTCAAGATAAGTAAGGCAACAACAGAAAACGAGCCCTACCAAGGCCGACCATCCGATTGTGAAAGTTTTTCAACAACTTTAATCGACCGATGACTCGACTCTTCTTACAGGGCTCGCTCAGCATTTGAGCGCCCTCCGAAGGAGTGCGGCTGATGGCCAGTTTGCGCCTTTGGGCGGCACACCCGCCCCGACTTTGAGCCGAAGGTTTCAGGTTCGGGGAGCCAACGGGTACCGCTATTGACGATCATGAACGGCAATGGCGGGGCCGATGCTGTCATAAACGGCGGCTTGAATACCGTTTGATGGTGCGCAGACGTGATCCGCGAGGGTCGCGCCGCGTGGCCCGAGAGTTCGAAAGAACTTTCGAGTCTATGTAAGGTCAAGATTAAAAATATTGCCGCGCGCCTCCGGGCATCGCGGCAATATCAAGGTCATGATCTGACAGGGAGGCGAGGATCGTTCACGCGATCCTCGCTTCTTGCTTTGCTATAGGCCAGATCTGCGAGCACGAAGCAACTCAGCAGTTACTAGCCCGCATATTTGCGGAGCGTGCGTTGTGACCAAAGACAATTTATCCAAAAAACTGAGTAACCAGCCGGGTCAAACTGGGCGCGTCCCTCGTACCGTCCGAACGATCCAAATCAGCAAACATGCGCCGACGAATCCGGAAATTAGGTAGCCGAGCCATCCGCCTAGGTTGAACCCAAAGAAGCTAAAAATGGCGCTCGCAACCGCCGCCCCGATGATACCGAGTACGATATTCATCAGGAGTCCCGTATCACTCTTCATGAACTGTTCTGCCGCCCAGCCTGCAAGTCCGCCAATGATAATGGCTGCAATCCAGCCTACTTGTGGATCATTCATGGCCCGTCCTCCTCAAATGGCCCCACGGGAAACTTGTCTAACTTAGCAGCTTAAAGGACCGCTCGCTGGCGGGGAATGCGTTATTTTAAGGCGCGGTACATAGGGCCATCCAACAAGTAGTTAGCTTTCAAAGCAATCGAGCAAGGCCGTCGCGCAGCCGCTCCAGCTAATTGACTGAAAAGTTGGACTCAGGCTTTCGTTCTCTCATCACTCTTAGGGGGTGAATCATGTCGATCCATCGAAATGCTTCGGTGTGCTTCGCAATATTATTTGTGGTTGGAACGGCGCAATCAGTGAGCGCAATGGAAACTGAGGTGACGCTAAATCAAGATAAGGCAATCAGCGGCGGCATCACACCCGGCGATGCACCCGGTTTCCCGACCACCACGGTGATTCAGTCAACACAGTAAGGATCATGAACGGACTTATCGCCGGCTTCGGCACTGCAATTAATGGAAAAAGATTCCGGGTCGTCGAAAACATGCGCATCTCGGCCAACAGCGGCACAGGCGTGCATCTGTTTGACTTCGCTCGGGTGCAAAGAAACACAATTACTCTTAATGCTACTGGTATCCACTGCGCAGATGGGTGCCTCGCAGAAGGCAATGTCATAGGCAAGAACGGTGTCGGTGTCGAAATCAATACAGGAACCGTGCTCGGAAATACGATTACTAGTAATTCCGGTGTTGGCATAAAAGCGTTTGCAATCGCGTTCGGCAACAACCTATTACACCATAACAACAATCAAGGTGCTCAAGTCGACGCCGACAATCTGATTCCACTTCAACCTAATGCGTGCTCACCAAGCTGTTGAGCAATAATCGTGGTCGCTGTAGAACCGTTCCCGCAGGCGCACAGGAGATCCGTTCGCGATGGCTACGATGGCACAGGCAAGGGCCAATGTCGCCAAGCTAGAGCGCAAGGGTTAGCCCTCAAGCAACCTAGCAAGACCGTCGCGCAGCCGCTCCAGGCTGGTGGCCCCCGAGCTTTAGTTACCTGGGTCCGATAAAAAGGCGCACCACGGATAAGGATCGTAGGGCATCGCGTACGCCGCGTACCTCGTCCCTCTTGTCGGTTACGGGTGCGATCGGTGGGCCCGTGCGGATTGTAAAATTGATTGGGCACGCAAAATGAACCTCTGCCGGTTAAGGTTGCTCTACACTGTTCAATAGTAAGGAAGCCGCAATTGGTCTGGACCGAGACCACTATCGCCGAGCGCCTGAAGCAGCACCGCCACCAGCGCGAGCGTCACTATAAGAAGCGCATGGTAAGCCTCCTCGTTGTTTACTGGGAGATAAACACCTGTAGGCTCATGTCTATTCAGTTGCCTGTTGCCCGTCTGGCTTTCGCTTATCAGGCCCGACATCGAACACGACACGGTCGCCGCGCCGATCCGAAAATTAGCATGGCGGAATATATTGCTTTGAGCTCGGCGGCGAAGATCGGATCGCACGTTTCCGCTTGCGTATTGTGGCTTCGGCTGACTACGAACTTTGGCATTATCACCAAAGACGCGACGATCAGAATCCACAGCGCAGTGAGAAACGCTGTTTTTTTTCTTGTTCGTACAAACATGCGGGCCCCCTTTGATGATGGGGATCACGGTGCTTGCAAGCTTGTGGCTGACTGGAACGCCTCAGAGTGTGATGTAGGTCACGGATATAGTTTCTTTATTGAATTTTTACGCTCTAGGGCACAGCAAGACCTTAAAACACCCGGACTCTGTATCAGGAGTAGCGACGATGAACCGCCTTAGCTTGTCTACCTTCCTAACGATTACCGCTCTATCGGTTGCGGGTCTTGTGTCTCATTCTTCGGCACACAAGGGCCACCTGCAACCCAACCTCCGGCGCCGCCGGCACAGCAGGGGCCGTGCCAGCAGATCATGGCCGCCTGTCGACAGGCGGGGTTCGTGCAGGGCGGCGCAAAAAATAGGCGTTGGGCTAGGGGTAGATTGCGTCCGTCCTATCGTGCAAGGGACTGCACAGCGGCGCAAAGCTTCCAAAGCCTTACCGCAGGTCGATCAGCAAATCGTAGCTGCCTGCAAAGCCCGCAATCCAAACTTTGGGAAAGCCAACGCAAGCCCGCAGGGTCAAACCCCGCCCGGTATGCAACCCGCGCCCGAAGGCTCCTCGAAAACCACCGTTGCGCCAGAGAAGGGCAAATAATGACGCAAAGCTTGTTCTTGTATCGGCACGCAGAAGCCGTGATGCAGATCATTGGGACAAGGACGACTACGATGTGCGATCTCGGTGACGTGAGCGGAGCAGTAATTGGCCGAATTATGCGCCACCCGCAGGCACCGGAGGCCACAGCCGTGGTTTTGGACGATAACCGCGCGGGAGCAGGCGCCCTCGGTCTAATCGCGGCTACGCAGCGAGCTGCGAACAGGTGATACTTTAAGGCGCGGTACGTGGGACCTCGCTCCACGAATACTTCCATCCCATAGGAGGCTCTTATGGACGACGCGGACAATCGAATGGAACCCGACGGCAAGGGTCTTTTTATAATTCGCAACGGTCAGAAGGTCGCCAAGTACGAGGCTGGCAAGTGGGTGCCGTTACGTTCGGGAGTCGTCGTCCGTGACACACCCGATGGCATTAAGATTGAAATGCCGCATTAGGACGCCAGAGTCACGTCGAACGACATCCCTGACCTGCGGCTCTTTTTAAACGTTAAACGTTGATCGCTTCGGTTTTGTGTTCCTGCAGATCTACGACCGTAACGACTACGACCGGATAAGCCTTTTTAATCGCGGTGCCGGCGGTTTTCGCTGCTTCTTCGCTGCCAAACGAACACTTGAATTGTCCGTCCACCTTTAAAAGGAAACGCTGTTCGACCGGGCGGGTCTGACCCTTTGACCGCGGGGGCAAATCATCCTGATCGGACGAGCGATCTGGCCTTCTGAGCGTTGGTTTTGCGAGCATGGAATCTGGCCGTGCCGAGGAATCAATACTGGGCGAGTCCGAAGGATCGTTTGGTTCACGGGCCATTGCAAGCACTACATGCTGCTGTGATTAACACAGGGCGTTCGCCAGTTGCTCGTTGTTGCCTCGGCCAGCGCTGTTGCATAATTTTGGTTAATCCGATTCGGGAGATTGAAGGTGGCAAAGAAATCCAAGAAGGCAAAGCGCGGCGGCGCGTCTCGCAAGAAGAAGGCGATGAAGAAGGCGAAGCCGGCCAAGAGAGCGAAGGCTAAAAAACGCGTGCCGAAGCCCGCCCCGACTCCGATGGCTCCATCAGAGCCAGCTCCGCCACCGCCGACCCCAGGTGGCATGACCGAAGCTCAATAGGGTTCGCCGCGCCTGGTACATCCACAACGGGTTGCCCCCGCACGGTCGCCTAGATACTGCTAGGGGCGCCAATCCAATGAGGTTAGCAATGTTCGCTTTTGGCCCAAAGCAGACATTTGTTTGGAGTACCGATAACTGTCATTCTCGGAGGATCGGATTCAATCCCGTGAACGGACTGCGTGATCTCTGTTGCTTCAGATTGCCGGCCAAAGCGCGCGGTGGGCCAAGCGACGGATTTACAACGGCACTGGCGGCGAACATCAGTTAAGAAACGATGAGCAAAAAGAATACTTAGAAAGAATGCGAAGAAGGTTCTTTTGATCAATGATCCCATAATATCTCCGGAAGTATTTCCTCGATCGAAAGCGGCGAAATTCCAAGCTCTGCAAATCCGGGCATCTCTGGCGACGCCACATTGTCGATCTGCATCAGTTCTACTTGGTTCCGGGTGATCGGCGGGCTCGGAAGCATTTCGGCGAGCCAAGCCAGCACGTGCCATGCGACAAATGGGATTGGAATCAACTTAGGCTTGAGGCTGGCTTCGTGGGCAACGGCTTTGAGCAATTCTTCGTAGGAGTAGACCCGAGGGCCACCGCACTCAAATGTGATCGGATGTTTTTCCGTCCGGTGCAGTGCCCTTGTGATCGCCTCCGCCACATCTTCCACATAGACCGGCTGTAATCTGGTGAGGCCGCGGCCGAACATTGGGTAGATTGGAAGCCGTTCCAGGAGCGTGATGATCGTGGTTAAAAATGAGTCGTTCGGTCCGAACATCACCGCCGGGCGGATGAGAAGTGCATCTGCGAACGCGGCCCGGACGGCCAGTTCGCCTTCGCCACGCTTGCGGACATAGAGCGATGGCGAGGCGGCGTCGGCACCGATTCCTGAAACGTGAACCAGCCGCTCGACCCCGGCTTGGCATGCTTGAGTTGCCAGCCGTTGGGCACACTCGACGTGCAGCGAATGAAAAGTCTCTGTTCCGTGCTCGATGTAAAGACTGACCGCATTCACCGCACCGTAAGCGCCAGCAAGCGCACGCGCGACCGATTGTTCATCGTTGATATCCGCTTCAACCGATTGAAGTTGCGGATCATCAAGAGCAAACAGGTCAGTACCCCGATCCGGGTGCCTTGATGCAATCCGAACAGAAAACCCACGCTTGCGGAGATGCCGAACGACGCGGCGGCCGAGAAACCGGTTCCGCCGAACACGGCGACGGTGCGCTCGTTCGTGACGGCCATGGCTCAAACTCGCTATCATGCAGCGACCCACCCGGTTAGTTACTAATGAGCACGCCTCGGCTTGTATCTTTTAAAACCGGTGTTGCCGCGCATGAGCTACCGAACCAATGTCTGCTTTGAGGGGTAAAAGCGGACATCACGCTGACTCGTGGCCTTGTCCGCTTTTGACCCATAGCGACCATTCGGATGGCTTTCCTCTAGACCGCAATCACGTTGCCTTCGAGCGGGCCGGCGCCCTCGACTCGGATCGCTGGGCGCTCGATCTCCTTTTCGCTTGCCGAAGGCGCCAATGGCGGCGGTGCGAGCGCGTCGGTTACCGCCATGATTTGTTGCTGGCACGAAAGTCCATCGGCCATTATCCGCTCGAATGCTCCGCCGGCCCAATCCTGATACGCCTGGATCAGATCGGCGAAAGTTTGGGTTCCGCACATACGCTCTGCGGCTTCGCGCGCTTTGTGAGCTCCGGTATGGCGCCGCTCAAACCAGGCATTCGTAAGCGCCTGCATACTGTCCAGAACCTTTTCCTGGTTTTCCCAAAAACGATGCGCATTTTCTCGAAGCGGGGCCGAAATTGCGGAAGTTGGCAGAAACATCTTCTGCACAGCGGTCCATTGCTCAGTCAAATCCGTATTTTTCATGGTCTGCACCTCCGTTGATCTGAATGCTAAGGGCACTCGGGTCTGTCGTGTCGCAGCCGTTGGCGCGGTCGAATGATAAGCTTTTGGCTTGAAGCGGCACCAGCTGATGGCGCTTCAGGCAATAAGCAGCGCAAGATCATTAACCGACCCAGATCAAGCCATCGTGCTAACAGGCGCGCGCTCAGTCGACGCTCGCTCGGGCGCCGGCAGCTGCAGCACAGTGGCGTGCTGACCCTCGCGCAGCTCCGTAACCAGGGCGAGGTCCCCATCGGGAAACTCAAGCGCGTCGTGATGCATGGTCGGCTGATCTAGATTGACCTGCCGAAAGCGCGCGACCCTTTGTTTAAGACTGCGACCGCGAAAGAAGCGGAATGTTCCATCGCATTCCACGTCTCGCTCAAACGCAACTTCGGTCCCAGGTAGCAGGCAAACGGCCACGTCGGGCTCGCCGATCGCGGCAAAACCCCGCGTCGGCGAGTTACGAAATCGGGTCGAGACTAGTCTGTCGCCCACGCGTGCTCGACGCGATGCGACAAAGTGGAGGCTGTAGTCGCACATGATCAATAACTCCCTGTTGCTGCGAACAGCCGGGAACTGTCCTTCGATCCAAGTGCGTGAAAGATCGGCTTGGGTCCGGGAGTTCCCGGATGTACGCGATCCTGCCTGGATGCTAGCGGCATTCCTGACCGGTGGAAAGCAGGAAATTTCTGTCCGCCAACCGTCGCGAAATAGCCACTGGGTGGGGTCGCGGTCGCCCTTCAATCGCGGGAAAATATGACGGGGATGCTGCTAGTCATGTGCTCTTTGGCACTTAGCGGACATTCCAAAACTGCCGATCAATGTCCGCTTTCGGGGTAAAGCAGACATGACGCGAACCCGTAGCAGTGTGGTCGCTGAACTGATGAAGGGGACGGCGAGGTGGAACACGTGGCGTCGCGCGTTTAATTTCGGCTGCGGGGCTAATGGGCGCTAGCATTCACGCCAATATGATAACCGGCACGGAACGGGGCACGGTTCCGATGATTGCCTCTTGCGTTGAGCAAGGAGGCCAAGGCCGATGAAACCTTTGATGGTCGCCGCATTGCTTTCAGCGTTTAGTACGGTCGCGCTCGCGAAAACCACCCCGATCGAGCGACTACCGGACATTTATAAGAACATGGTTTCGGTCGAAGCAATGCAAGAAAGCACCGGTTCGATCGGCGCTATGCGTGAACGAGAATATTTTGAGCCGCCGCAATCGCCAGTAAACGCTTTTCCCTGCCGTTTGGAACCCCTCCTGTTCGAAAAGGTGCGCCTGGCGCAATCGTGCCGGCTAAAGTGACGAGCCGATGCTTGACCGGGGAACGAGCCTACATGACTTGCATGAACTGTATGTGTTTCAGTCTTGGACTGGGGCCATCACCGGTTGGCCTGACAGTTGCTGGCAGGCTGGTCTGGGTAGCGGGCGGTCTGTTTGGCGCGATTATTAGTGCAACGAGGCCGGAAATCGCCCGTTAGCAGAGAAACCCTCGATGATGGAGGGTGCAATGGAAGTCGTATTTTGGGTGATCGTCGCGATCAAGGACAAAGTCTAACGACATCATCGTCAAGCACCATGGCGGGTCTATTGAGGTCGATACACAGCCTGGCGAATTCACCGAGTTCAGGATCGTTCTGCCGGGTGTGTCCCAACCCACCGCGTCTTGAAATACGCCATTGGAGCTGAGGTCGTCAGTTGCCGCTCTGGCACATCGTTGACTGACTATCGAGCTTAAGGAGGTAATGTCGAATGACTGAACTAAGCCACATTTGGATTGTTCGCACCTCCATGGGGGATTTGCACGGGTGGTACTATGTCGGCGTAGAAACAGAGAGCGAAGCGCGCGGACTCGTAGCGAAGAAACGACACGGGGAGACGTTCAGGGACGCGAAACATATAAGAAATGTAGAACACGTTAAGGCGCACGAATTGCGTCCGGTTCCAATCGGCCCCTACTGGGGACCCTTAGTCCCCGAATAAGTCGAAACGGTTCGGACCGCGCATCGTTGATTGTCCCCTTGCCCTTTGGCACGGCAAAACGGTGCGTTCTTCATCGGTACGCACCAAGATACTTCGCTGCTGCATCCGGCAGGACACGAGGCGGTCTTCGGCAGCCTTCATCGGGCTACATTCATGAAGTCGAGAATGGCAACAATACGGTTTTCGGAAACAATGATAATCGAGCCGTTTTGGTCGATTGTGTAATTGGTGTTTTTCAGTTTTGGCACTCCCTGCGTCAGAACTGCCGAAAAATCCAGCAGTCGGTCTTCGGGAATCGTATCACCAACTTTGTGGCCAGCCTCAACCATCGGTTTGAATGCATCAATTTTCATAAGGAATTCGCGAATCGACTTGGCTTCAACGGCGGTAATCTGCAGCACATTGTTCTGTGGCGAAGTCGGCTGCGTCGTCGCCGATAACCGATTGTCTAAGCGCGCAATCATCGCTGTAGCAGACGATTGGTCTTGTCGGATTTGACTGACCTCGCGTTGAAGGCTCATCAGTCTTTCGTTTGTGGTCTCGACCTCCCTTTTGCGAACGCCAATTCTGTTACTAGTTTGTCAACTCGGGAGCTTAATAAGAAGCCGCCAGCCACAAGTCCGAGCAGTGCGCAACGATGCCGATCGCGAGCATCGTCGCAGGCGCGATGCCTGGGAAACTCGCTCGCGCGTTTTGCGTGAGCTTAGCCCCGCCGCTTTGATTCCGCGTTTGGCGAACGGCCATCTTTAGATTCCGGAGGCAAAATTTCGGGCTCGAAGACAGATTTGATGAGCGAGTTTTCCTTTAGGTATTTGTGGTACTGAGTTACAACGGCTTTTGCTTCTTTCGGCGTGGCGAGCCGCCATTGAAGTCAGGGCCGGCTTAGTCCGCGCGGGGACGGCTGATCCCGCGCATAACCGAGCGAATTATTTAGCACGGTAGACGGTGGAACCGCGGGTAGCATCGCACGGCCCGAGTCATCCGCGCCCCAATCTCGGCAACGGTCAGTGTCCGCTATTGGCACAAAGCGGACATGCCGAGTTGCACCGCACATGTCCGCTTTCGGGGGTAAAGCGGACATGACGTTTTGCACCGCACATGTCTGCTTATGACCCAAAGCGGACATTAGCCGGCGTTTTATGTTGCAGCGCGAAGCGAAAGTCTCAGCTCTATCAAAACATTTGCTTGAGCCGGTACGATGCAGTCTCCTCGGCAGCTGGAGGGTGGCCCGTTAACGGTGCCCCTCCGTTTTCCCTCCCGGACGCCGGCGACAGCACCGCGGTTCGTCTGTCAGCCCCCGGGGCCGTCCGTCATGATGTAGCCAATCAGGTCGCCCACGTTGTGCTCCAAATTTCGGATGATGTCCTTGACGACGTCTCCGATCGAGATCACGCCCACGACCTTGCCCGCGTCCAGCACTGGTAGATGGCGAAAGCCGCGCGCAGAACATCATTGCCATGCAGCCTTCCAGTTGGTCGTCCGGCTTGACCGTCACCGGGTCGCCCGTCATCACTTGGCCCACCGGGTCTGCTTCGCATCGAGCCCGGGCAGCAGCACTTTGATGGCGCAGTCACCCTGGGTCACGATACCGACCAGTACGTCGTCGTCGATGACCAGCACCGACCGGACCCGGTTGTCGCGCATCTGGCGCAAGGCTTCGACGACCATGTCGCCGGAACGAACATGGATCAGGGCGCCACTCTTCTGGGCCAGAGCGTCTTTGACTGTGGTCATCGAGTTCCTCTCGTGAGCCCTGTCCTGGCCCGCCTAAGTGGTACGCATTGAAGGTTAGAGCCGGCTCGTTCAGCATCGACCATAATCTAGCTTACTACGCGACGAGTGATCGAATAACGATCTTTTGCTGCGGTGAATGAGTCCGCTATTGGCACAAAGCAGACATGGGCGCTACAGACCGCATGCGTCCGCTTCGGGGCAAAGCTTGACAGCGGGTTGATGCACCGCAAATGTCCGCTTATGACCCAAAGCGGACATTTGGTCAGGCTTCTGTAATTTGCTCACGCCATCGTATGTTTATTGTAGTCGGCTCCCCATGGTTTAATTTGTGGACAGGTAGCCATGGGGAAACACATGACAATGTCAGCAGAACTCTTCGCATCCGACGCTCGTCTCACACCGATAGCCTCGCCGCGACTTGGAGCGATTTTCTTCTCCTTGTTGGCCGCGTGACTCTAGGCTGGCTATTTCTGGCCTCAGGCTACGGCAAGCTTGGCGGCATTCCCGGGACCACCGCTTATTTCACCAGTCTGGGCATGTCTCCGCCGGAGCTTTGGGCTTGGTTTGCAGGCATCGTCGAAGTCGTTCTCGGCGTGGCTCTGATCCTAGGTATTGCCACTCGCTATGCAGCGCTCGCATCGTTCGTGTGGGTGCTGGTAGCAACCGCAATTGCGCATCGCTACTGGACATATCCAGCGGCGCAACAGGCTGGCCAGTATAACAACTGGCTGAAAAACATCGCGATCATGGGCGGTATGCTCTATGCCTTCGTCACAGGGTCAGGGCGCCTACTCACTCGATGCGGCGCTCGCAAAGTGCTGAGAGCAGAGCGCTATCCACTGGCCATCATCGGGAGCGTTCTCACCCATCGGTCCTTATCAGCGAGCCGTCGGGAAACCGGTGACGATCACCAATGCCGTGTGACCTAACCGGAATGTCCGCTATTAGCACTTAGCGGACATCGGCCTGTGCGCTGCACATGTCCGCTTTCGGGGTAGAGCGGACATGACGCTGTTGCGCTGCGCAATGTCTGCTTTTAAAAGTTCTTAAGTCTTCTGCTGCGAACCAAGTCGACCGGCAGCCGTCTCGATAGGCCATCTCACCGTCATTGATGCCGCCGCCTGCCCTATCGCTGAATCGCCCACGACACTCAGCGTTCGTTCGCGCCTCACGACTCTTCCGTTGTTGTGATCACGGAGCCATCGCACCAGCGGGCGTCCTATTGAGTTTTTATGAGTGAAAGCTCAAAATAACAAGGAAGTCCGCCCGCGTCCGGGGGCCATGTTTGTCGTATAATTGCCGTACGAAGGCGCGCTAAACTGCTGTAAGAGCAGTAAAACGCAAATAACTAATTGATTTCATATGATATTTAGTGGCGCTCCCTAGGGGACTCGAACCCCTGTTTTCGCCGTGAGAGGGCGACGTCCTGGGCCGCTAGACGAAGGGAGCTAAGGGCGCAAGCACTCGAGATAGCCTTGATCCGACACTTCCGCAAGCGACGGCGCTATCGACGCAGAATGCCTCCCAAAGTACCGCGAACAATGGCGCGGCCTATGGTGCCGCCCATCGAACCCCGATCGATTTTCCGAGGTCTGCAGCAATTTGGCCGGCGACGCGATTGCTGACCGAGCGCGTAACCTCGCGGGTCATGCGTTGGCCCGTCGACAATCGCGCACCGCGCGGAACGTTGGTGCCGAATATCGTGCCGATGACACCTCCGATCTGACCCAACAATCCGCCGCTTCCACCTTGCTCCGCTTGGCCTTGCTGTCCCGGTGCCGGCGTCGCCGCCGTATTATGCATCCGCTTTTGCAGAATCTCGTAAGCAGACTCCGAATCGACCGCAGTATCATATTTGCCCTTGATCGGGCTTTTATCGATAACGGCCTTGCGCTCAGCCGGAGTCACCGGGCCAATGCGTGCCGAAGGCGGACGGATCATCGTGCGCTCAACTACGGACGGCACACCGTTGCCCTCGAGAAATGAAACCAAAGCCTCGCCTTTCCAAGCTCGGTGATCACCTTGGCCGTATCGAGATCCTTGTTCGGTCGAAAAGTATCCGCAGCAGCCCTGACCGATTTCTGATCGCGCGGCGTGAACGCGCGCAATGCATGTTGCACGCGATTGCTGAGCTGCGCGAGAACCGTTTCCGGCACGTCGAGAGGATTTTGCGTCACGAGGTAAACGCCGACGCCTTTGGAACGGACCAGGCGGACAACCTGCTCGATCTTTTCCATAAGTGGCTTCGGCGTATCGTTGAACAAAAGATGAGCTTCGTCGAAAAGAAAACGAGCTTCGGCTTTTCAGGATCGCCGACCTCGGGAAGTTTTTCGAACAGCTCCGACAACAGCCAGAGCAGGAAGGTTGCGTACAGTCGAGGATTTTCGATTAGCTTGTCGGCAGCGAGCACATTGACAATGCCGCGACCGTCGCGATCGGTGCGCAGGAAGTCAGCAAGATCCAGCGCCGGCTCACCGAAAAACGACTTGGCTCCCTGATTTTCGAGCACCAGCAATTGCCGCTGCACCGTGCCCACCGTTGCCGATGAGACGTTCCCATATTCCTTTGCAGTTCGGAGGCATGATCGGCCACAAAGCCGAGAATGGCGCGCAAATCCTTCAGTGTCGAGCAAAGCAAGACCTTGCTCGTCGGCAACCCGGAACGCGATGTTGAGGACGCCCTCCTGCGTATCGTTCAGCTGCAGGAGCCGCGACAGCAACAGCGGCCCCATTTCGAGATCGTCGCGCGGATCGGATGGCCCTGCTCACCGAAAACGTCCCAGAAAATCACCGGATATTGGTCCGGCTGATACTCCAGTCCATCCCTTTGGCACGTGCAACCAAAGCATCTTTCATTTCGCCGGTCGCGGCGATGCCCGAAAGATCGCCCTTTGATGTCGGCGGCAAAACCGAAACGCCCGCTTCGGACAGCCCTTCCGCCAGGACCTGAAGCGTGACCGTCTTGCCGGTGCCGGTGGCACCGGCAACGAGCCCATGCCGGTTGGCAAAATGAAGATCGAGCACTTCGTACTTTGGTGCTCTTGCCGACGATAATCGAATTGGTCTTGGCGGGATCATCGACCATCGCAGGCGCCGGCGCGCGGACTCGGACTCTTGCGGATTTTGCCATAACGTCTCCTACGCAAATTTGTCAGCTATTAGCCAGTCTAACATGGCGAGCCGCGGGCGCTGCAACCGGCTCTAAGGCTTGCCGCCGAGCGGCAGGCGGCCGAGGGGCTTTGTAGTGTCCGAGATCGAAAATCGCACCTCGACCCCGGTGGAGTCTCGATCGTCAGCGCGAGTTGCTCATCGTTCATTGCGCTCGAAATGACGCGCGCGCCATTCGGCCAAGGCGCACTCGCATCCATGGCGGGCTGCACTCTTCCCTCGGTCCGGAAAAAGCGATAGCCGATGACCCCGAGTACAACGGCAACCGCGACGAAAGTGGTCAGTGCTTGCGATCATCATCGAGCCGGCGCACTCGCAACGATAGCGGGCAGCCTCGGATCGAGCGGCTTTTCATTGTTGTCAGACATGTCTTGAACCATGACCGATAGTGTTATCGAGACTGTCACGATTGCTCAATGACGAGGCAGGCGCGCGGCTTGACCGCGTGCTTGCCGGACACATCGCAACACTTTCGCGCTCTCATCTGAAAACCTTGATCCTTCGCGGCCATGTGACGCTTGCGGGGCGCACGATCCGCGATCCGGCGGCAGCCGTCAAACCGGCGAAGTCGTCACGGTGACGCTGCCCCGGCAGAACCACCTTCCCCGAAAGGCGAAACGATCCCGCTCAACATCGTCTACGAGGATGACGCGATCATCGTGATCGACAAGCCGACGGGTCTTGTCGTTCACCCGGCCGCCGGGCCATGCCTCGGGCACTCTGGTCAACGCGCTGATCGCGCATTGCGGAGCCAGCCTGTCGGGCATAGGCGGCGTCAAACGACCGGGATCGTGCACCGCCTCGATAAGGACACCACTGGCCTGATAGTCGTGGCCAAAAACGATACGCGCTCACCGTGCGCTCTCAAAGCGATTCGCCGAGAAGGCCGAGCGGTCCGCTCACAGCGCGGCTATATGGCCCTGGTTTGGGGCGCGCCGGATCGGCCGAAAGGGCACGAATCGATGCCGCGCTTGGGCGCCATGCCCACGCGCGGGATAACCAATCGGTGCGTAAGGACGGTCGGCGCGCCGTCACCCATTGGCAGGTGCTGGAGCGATTTCTTGGACCAGATGGGAAACCAGTGGCAAGCCTACTCGCCTGCACCTCGAAACCGGGCGTACCCACCAGATCCGCGCGCATTTAGCCCATTTCGGACACCCCATTCTGGGTGATGCGATCTTACGGTACCGGCGTTCAGGACCAAGCCAGTCTGCTTAGGTCCTGCACGCACGCACCGCACTGGAGGCCCTTGATAGGCAGGCCCTGCATGCCTACTTACTGGCAATCGAACACCCCGAAACTGGCGGCGTCCTGGAGTTCCACTCGGAACTGCCGGGCGATTTGCGTCGTTTACGTGATGCCCTGCACACGGAGAGCCGTGAAGCCGGGCTTATGAAACGTGAATAGACAAGCCAAATCAAACATTTGGCTTATGCTGTGATGCATGACAGCGTCACGGTGACGTGAGAGCCCGCCGCTATCTTTTACGCGGCCAAGCCGGTATGCTGCACTTGCGATCGAGGGACTTTCGCGGTCGCAAAAGATAAAGAGATGTGCCGTCGGCTCGGGGAGCGGCGGCAACAACCCGCCTGCCGATCAAACGGGGGCTAGTTAAGGAGGGCGCTATCATGGCCCGTACCGCCGCATTGCCGGCACTCAAGGCCGAATCCGGTCTTTCACAATATCTAGACGAAATCCGTCGGTTCCCGATGCTGGAGCCGCAGGAAGAATACATGCTGGCCCGCAGCTGGCGCGAGCACGGCGACCGCGAGGCTGCGCACAAGCTCGTCACCAGCCATCTTCGTCTCGTCGCCAAGATCGCGATGGGCTATCGCGGCTATGGCCTGCCGATCTCCGAAGTCGTTTCGGAGGGCAATGTCGGCTTGATGCAGGCGGTCAAACGCTTCGAGCCCGAAAAGGGCTTCCGTCTGGCCACCTACGCGATGTGGTGGATCAAAGCGGCCATACAGGAATACATCCTGCGTTCCTGGTCGCTCGTGAAGATGGGCACCACGGCCAACCAGAAGAAGCTGTTCTTCAATCTGCGGAAGGCGAAGAGCAAGATTTCCGCGCTCGAGGAAGGCGACCTGCGTCCTGATCAGGTGCAGGTGATCGCCAAGCGTCTCGGCGTGACGGAACAGGATGTGGTCGACATGAACCGCCGTCTCGGCGGTGACGCCTCGCTCAACGCGCCGATCCGCGATGATGGCGAGAGCGGCGAGTGGCAGGATTGGCTCGTCGACGACGCACCAAGCCAGGAGCGCATTCTTGCCGAGAGCGAAGAGAGCGACAATCGGCACAAGGCGCTGATCTCTGCGCTGGATGTTCTTAACGAGCGCGAGCGGCGCATCTTCGAGGCGCGACGATTGGCTGATGACCCGATCACGCTTGAGGAACTTGCGGCGGAATTCGGTGTCTCGCGCGAGCGCGTACGGCAGATCGAGGTACGCGCGTTCGAGAAGGTTCAGAAAGCGGTGAAGAGCCGGATGGCTGCAATGGAACAGCCGACACCGACAGAAGCCCTCGCGGCGCACTGATCCGAGCACGCAAAAATCAAATTTCAAGGCCGGGTTACCGCCCGGCCTAAGCTTTTAGGGAGAAAACGCTGTTTGCAGGATGCCCGCTCAAATGTGGGCCTACTGCCCCCACGCGCGAAATGCTTCCTCGAAGACGCGCGCACCAGGCGTGCCTTTTTCTATCGCAAGAATCGCGCGCTTGCCGCTGGTGTACACGACAGGGACGTCGAACCAGTCCCGCTCCTTCAGCAGCTGAAGATTGCGCTGCTGGTCGGCCTCGACAGCCGACAAGCCGATCAGGAAATAACCGTTGGTGACTTTCACCGCCAGGCCGGCGAGTGGAACACCGCGAGCTTGTTCGCTCTGTTTCATCAACACACCCGGAACGTTGCCGATTCCGCCTTCCGGAAAATCCGCAGGTAGTGTGAACAGGATCTCGATGGTATGGCTCGCTGGCAGAGCCTTTGTCCGAGCTGCGACGGAGCGACCAGCTCATACGCAACTTGCGTTCAGGAATTTCGATGTCGGCGCGTACGGCGAGCTCAGGCGCAAGCCCCGGCCCGGGCGACACTGTCTCGGTTCGCCACAATGCGGAACCGACGTACCGCTTCCCCTTGAGGGTCGTTCGGATCCTCATCGTACAAAACGACCTTTTGCGCTACTGCAGCAGCAGGGCGTTGGCCGCGTCCGGATTGGTCCGGGACGATCCGACGCGGTCCGCAATCTTAGGACGGGTTGTGGGCTGCGTCGCATCTTTCGGTTTTGACGCCGGCTGTGAACTGAAACCCGCCACCATCGACCTGATCGCGTGCCGTTGCCAATAGGCGGTGCCGCCGATGCCCGCCAAAATTGCGAGCATGACAGCCACTTTGATGATGCCGCGGTAAGAGCGCGCCGGTCGGGCATAGACACCATCGTCATAAGCGGCCGGACCAACGGGTGGCGGCGTATAGCTTTCATGTAGATCGTCTTCGCTGAACCGTGGCTCAGACACCCGGGCCGACTCAGCCGCATTGTGATAGTCAAAGTTACGCGGCGATGCCTCGGGCATTGCATCATAGGTCGCATGGGCCGCGCGCCTTGCCTCAGCCGCGGCACCACCCAGGCCTTCAGCTTCGGCAACGGTTTCGCGGAAGTCTCGCAGGCCCCGGTCTCGGAGGGACGCCTCGCTGAGTTCATTGTCCGGAATGTCACCCCGGGGACGCTTGGCGGTTTCCGCTTCCACCTTGCGGATTGCTTCCTCCAGCGCCAGCCGCTCTCGCGTGATGTCGGTTTCGTCCAGTGCCGGCTGGACCCCGCGCAATTGAGCAACCAGCGCAACACGCGCACGATCGTACAACGCGCGGCGGTGCTCGCCTGTGTTTCTATCGAGACCGCCAACCGCGCGGTCGATCAAAGCGTAGTAGTCAGCCATTGCGCGCTATGTGCTTATAAGCAAACGTCCGGAAAACCGGTCCCCGCCCCCGGGCCCTGCTTGGCCCCGGTTCATGTCTTTTTCAGCAATCATACCTCAAAAGGATTCTTCATGAGGATAGTGTCTTCGCGTTCCGGGCTGGTTTGATAACAGGGCGACCGGACAGCCGACGAGCTCCTCGACTCGACGAACGTATACTTTATCGCTTGTGCCGGCAATTGCGCCCAGGACCGTGCACGTGCTGTGGGTTGTTTCCATCCCTCAATGGTCTCTCATAGACGGGCTCTGCCCTGACCTGCGCCTGTTCCCCGCCGGAAGGTAGTCTATCTCGCGGCCATCGAGCCGATACCTGACGCAAACCTTGACCTCATCGAAGCCATCGAGAATGTCGAGCTTCGTCAGTGCAAGACCGTCAATGCCGCAGGTCCGCACGGTTTGCCGAACGAGCACTGCATCGAACCACCCGCAGCGGCGAGCCCGTCCGGTAACCGTCCCAAATTCAAAACCGCGCTCGCCCAGCGTTTTCCCGATCGCGTTGTCCATCTGATCGGTCGGAAATGGCCCCAGGCCCACACGGGTCGTGTAGGCCTTGCAGATTCCAAGCACATAATCGATAGCATTCGGCCGAGGCCTGAACCGGTCGCAGCCTGGGCGGCAACCGTATTCGACGACGTGACATATGGGTACGTGCCGTGATCGATATCGAGCAGCGCGCCCTGCGCACCTTCGAAAAGAATGCGCTTTCCCTCGCGCCGCTTGTCGTCGAGCAGCGACCATACTGAATCCATGAATGGCAGGACCTTCGGCGCGACGGCCGCAAGGTGGTCATAGACCGCCTTCACCTCGATCTCGGGAGATTATGGCCGCGGCGCAACGCGTTGTGATGTGCGAGCAAGCGATCGATCTTTCCGCGCAAGGCCGGCAGGTCTGCAAGGTCCATAAAACGGATGGCACGCCGACCGACCTTATCCTCATAGGCGGGACCAATTCCGCGCTTCGTTGTGCCGATGCGCGTCGCGGCGTTTTCGGCCTCGCGCAGGGCCTCAAGCTCGCGGTGCAAAGGAAGGATCAAGGTCGCATTTTCGGCAATGCGCAGAGTAGCGGGAGTCACGACGATGCCTTGCTTCTTCAACTGAGCAATTTCGTCGATCAGTGCCTGTGGATCGATCACCACGCCATTGCCGATGACGGAGAGTTTGCCTTCGCGAACGACACCGGAGGGCAGCAACGAGAGCTTGTAAGTTTGAGCCATCGATGACCAGGGTGTGGCCGGCGTTATGACCGCCCTGGAAGCGCACGACGATGTCGGCCTGCTCGGACAGCCAGTCGACGATTTTGCCTTTGCCTTCGTCGCCCCACTGGGATCCGACAACCACGACATTCGCCATCAGAATCCTTCCCTGCGCTAGCCCCCGGACACTTGAAACCGGGAGCTACCGGCCAGGTCCACCTTCGGATAAAGGAAGCTCCCCCTGGAGGCAAGCGCTGGACGATGTCGGCAATCGCTTGATATTCCGTGCGATTTTCAGAAGCGCAGGCTTCGCCGACTGCACCTGGGGTAACGCGCGCACTTGGGCAAGGACCGACCTCAGGCAATTCGCCGTCAATCTCGATCAAAGCCGACAGCATTGCCGCCGGGCGCGTCACGCCCAACGTGAAAGGTCGCAATGTTGATCCCGGCCTCGCCAAGCGTCGACGAGAACTTGCCGATGAAACCGGGCTTGTCGAGATTGGTGATGTAGATCATCGATGGGCCGAACTCGGCGTCCATTCGAATGCCCTTGATGTTGACGATCCGCGGCCGGCCATCGGCAAACACGGTCCCGGAAACATGCCGTGACTGCCGCTCGGTGGTCACCGTGACGGTAATCAGACTTTCATAGTCTTCAGGCATTTCGCGCGTGACCTCTTCGACCACGATGCCGCGCTCTTTTGCCACGACAGGCGCCGACACCACGTTGATCGTCGCCAGCATGGGACGCAGCAGGCCAGCCAACGCCGCCGGAGGTAAGCGCCTTGGTGTTCATCTGTGCGACCGCGCCCTCGTAGACAAGTTGTACTTTGCTGACACCGGTTTCGGTCAGCTGCCCGGCAAAGACCCAAGCCTTTCGGCTAGCGCGATGAATGGTTTGAGCTCTAGGCGCCTCTTCGGCGCTGATCGAGGGGAAGTTGATGGCGTTCGTGATTGCCCCGCGCAGAAGATAGTCCGACATTTGCTCGGCGATCTGGAGCGCGACGTTTTCCTGCGCTTCGGAGGTAGATGCGCCAAGGTGTGGCGTGCACACCACATTCGGCAAGTTGAACAACGGATTTTCCGTCGCCGGCTCGGTCACGAATACATCAAACGCGGCGCCGGCGACGCGCCCGCTTTTGAGCGCCTCGTACAGTGCGCCCTCCTCGACCAGCCCGCCGCGCGCGCAATTCACAATACGAACGCCCTTTTTCATCGTCTTGATCGCGGCAGCGCTGATGACGTTGCGGGTCTTGTCTGTGAGCGGGGTGTGCAGCGTTATAAAATCTGCACGCCTGAACAGCTCATCGAGCTCCACCTTCTCGACGCCGAGATCGGTTGCGCGTTCCGGCGCCAGGAACGGATCGTAGGCGATCACCTTCATCTTCAGCCCAAGCGCGCGGTCGGCAACGATCGAACCGATGTTTCCGCATCCGATCACGCCGAGTGTCTTACTGAACATCTCGACGCCCATGAATTTGTTCTTTTCCCATTTTCCAGCGCGCGTCGAAGCATCGGCTTCGGGGATTTGCCGCGCCAAAGCCAGCATGAGCGAGATCGCATGCTCTGCGGTGGTGATCGAATTGCCGAACGGCGTGTTCATGACGATGATGCCGCGCGCCGTTGCCGCCGGAATGTCGACGTTGTCGACACCAATACCCGCGCGACCGATAACTTTCAGGTCTTTGGCCTGTTCGAGGATTTTCGCGGTCACCTTGGTAGCCGAACGGATGGCAAGGCCGTCAAACTTGCCGACCGCGGCCGCAAGCTTTTCCTTGTCCTTGCCCAGTGCGGGCTGGAAATCCACATCAATGCCGCGATCCTTGAAGATCTGAACGGCCGCAGGCGAGAGCGCGTCGGAAATAAGGACTTTCGGCATGACCAGCCTCACGCCGCTTTGGTCAGTGAGGCTTTGGCCTCAGAGAAAGCCCAATCGAGCCAAGGTGTCAGCGCCTCAATGTCGTTGCGCTCAACGGTCGTAGCCACACCAGATGCGCAGCCCAGGTGGCGCATCCCGGTAATAGGCGATGTCATAGGCGACGCCTTCTTTTTCGAGCAGACCGGCCAAAGTCTTGGCAAAGGCCGCTTGGTCGTCGCCCGACAGCCGCACCACCGCCGTGTCGACGACTTTCAGGCACACAGACGTGTTGGAACGCTCGCCGGGGTTTGTCGCGAGATGGCCGACCCAGGGGTAACGGCAACCCAATCGGACAGCGCCTTCGCGTTTGCATCCGAGCGTGCAACGGTCGCGCTCAAACCTCCGAGGGACTTCGCCCATTGCAGAGCGTCGAGATAATCCTCCACGCAAAGCATCGACGGCGTATTGATGGTCTCTCCGGCGAAAACACCCTCGTTGAGCTTGCCACCCTTGGTCAGACGGAAGATTTTCGGCAGCGGCCAGGCCGGTTTGTAGGTTTCGAGCCGCTCCACGGCATGCGGCGAGAGGATAAGCATGCCGTGCGCGCCTTCGCCGCCGAGCGCCTTCTGCCAGGAGAACGTGACTGACATCGAGCTTCGGCCAATCGAGCCTTTGCGCGAAAGCGGCTGACGTCGCATCGCAGATGGTGAGACCCTGTCGGCCCGATGCGATCCAATCGCCGTTCGGCACCCGCACGCCTGACGTCGTGCCATTCCAGGTGAATACCACATCATTCGAAAAATCGACTTTGCCCAGGTCCGGCAGTTCGCCGTAGGGCGCGTTGATGACGGTGACGTCTTTGAGCTTCAGCTGCTTTTTAACGTCGGTTACCCAACCTTCGCCGAATGATTCCCACGCCAGCATTGTTACAGGGCGCGCGCCCAGTAACGACCAAAGCGCCATCTCCACGGCGCCGGTATCGGACGCCGGCACGATGCCGATGCGGTAGTCCGCCGGCACTTCGAGGACCTCGCGTGTGAGATCAACGGCGCGCTTGAGCTTCGCGCGGCCGGCTTTTGACCGGTGCGAACGTCCGAGAACCGCGTCCGTGAGGGTTTGGAGGCTCCAGCCAGGGCGCTTTGCGCAGGGGCCGGACGAGAAGTGCGGGGTCGTCGGCCGCACACCGGGCTTGGTCGCCGTCATTGTCTATCCTTCCAGATAGGCGCCCCTCGTTGGGGAGGGGTGTCCCACTGGCGGAAATAGGCGACTTCGCCACCGAGGTCAACTCTCGTGGTTCGGTCAAAAGGTCTGAGCGAAACGATCGGCTAGAATTTTACGCCGATGGCGAGTTGGCCAGTGTTTAGCTTGGGACAACGTACTGCCCACCGAAGCAAACGCGATATATTCCCATTCCGCACGGACGAAGACCCCGGGCGTGATCAGCCAATCCACGCCAAGACCAGTCAAAAATCCGGCACTGAAGGCGTTATCCTCACCGATACCTGTAGAGGGATTGAAATAGTTGAAGCGCCCGATCGCCCCGCCGAGCAAGGCGTAAGGCAGGAATGTGCCGATCGCATATCCCGCGCGTGCGCGGATCGGCACGTAGTCGACAAGCTTGAATTGTTGAGTGACGCCGTCGTCGAAACCCAGGACCGACGCATATTTGTAGCCAACATCAAAACCAATGACGAGTTGATCCCACTGAAAATTATAGCCGACAAAACCGCCGAATGACCGGACCATTGGTGAATTGCGAGGACGACAGCTTCATATTGCTGTAACCGCCTTGAATACCGGCCTGCCAGCCATCCCAACGGGCAAAGCCCGGCGCCAATGTGCCGCGCAAAGCCGGAGGTTCGCCTGGCCAATCCGCCGAATGCGCCCCATCGATGCCGGCAAACCAAAGCGATTGCGGCCAGCGCGAAAGCCCCCACGCAGATTGACCCATTGATTGTCCCACTATTCAAAGGCCGCCCGTAGGACGGCGATTGTTAGAAGGATGCCAGCATTCTTAATCACCGCTTAACCTTGTTTATTAACCACGCTCGTTAACAAACCGGTTAGCTTGCGAGAAACGCCTGTGGCGCAGGCAGATGTCGCCCGCACGAGAACTTTGTCGCTTAAGAAATGGTTTAAGTTCGGGCGTTTGCGCCTATAGGGACTAATCAGGCGGCGACTTCGCTCAATGCTTCGACCACATCATCGACGACCGATTCTGACCAAGCTTCTGTCGTCGCCCTCTCCCATCACTCGGATGACCGGTTCGGTTCCCGAGGGACGCACGATCAGGCGGCCGCCTGGCCTCAAGCTTGCGTTCGGCGCTTGCGATAACCGAGCGCACTTGTGCGTCTTCGAGCGGCTTGCCCTTCTGATATCGAACATTCTTGAGGATCTGGGGCAACGGCTCGAAGCGGTGGCAGAGTGCCGACACCGGCTTGTCGCCGCGCTTGACCACCGCCAGCACCTGCAAGGCGGCAATCAACCCGTCGCCGGTCGTCGTATAATCCGAGAGAATGATGTGACCTGAGGGTTCGCCACCGACGTTGTAGCCATGAGTCCGCATTTGCTCGAGCACATAGCGGTCGCCGACAGGTGTGCGCACCAGTTCGAGGCCCAAACTCCCGAGGTGGCGCTCAAGTCCGAGATTGGACATCACTGTTGCGACCACGCCGGGGCGCTGAAGCCGGCCGTCTTCCTTCCAGCTTTCCGCAATGACTGCGAGCAGCTGATCGCCGTCGACCACGTGGCCGCGTTCGTCCACGATCAGCACACGATCGGCGTCACCGTCGAGCGCGATCCCGATATCGGCGCGCATCTCCCGCACCTTGCGGCAAAGCGCGGCCAGGTCGGTGGAACCGCAATCCTTGTTGATGTTGAAGCCGTCGGGATCAACGCCAATGGAGATTACGTCCGCGCCGAGTTCCCACAGTGTGCCGGGCGCAACTTTATATGCGGCGCCATTTGCGCAATCGATGACCAAGCGGAGACCTTCAAACGACACTGCCTTGGGTAAGGTCAGCTTAGCGAATTCGATATATCGATCCTGCACACCATCGATGCGCTTGGCGCGCCCGAGGTCGTCGCTTTTGGCGAGGTTCTTGCCGAGATCGGAATCAATCAGTTCTTCGATCTTGCTTTCGGTCTTGTCGCTGAGCTTGTGGCCGTCCGGCCCGGAAGAGCTTGATTCCGTTGTCGTCGAAAGGATTGTGCGACGCCGAGATCATGACACCGAGATCGGCGCGCATCGAGCGCGCCAGCATCCCGATTGCCGGCGTGGGAATCGGACCGGTGAGCAGGACGTCCATGCCCACCGACGTGAAACCGGCCACCAAAGCCGTCTCGATCATGTACCCGGAGAGGCGCGTATCCTTGCCGATCAGGACGCGATGCTTGTGATCGCCGTTTCTGAAGACCAGCCCGGCGGCCTGACCGACTTTCAACGCAAGCTCCGGCGTAATCACCCGATTGGCCCGGCCGCGGATTCCGTCGGTGCCGAAATAACGACGCGCCATACAACTATCCCCGACGCATTCAGTTAGGCTTGATGCCCCCGGCCGGATGTCGCGATCGGCCAGTCACTCTAGCGAGCGCATACTAATGTCAGTGCCGCCATTTTACTTCAAAAATCGTGACCGATAATTTCCGTCGGCATTAACCCTAAAAGCACCCAAAAACGGCCATTTCGCCGCGAGAGTGGCCGGTGTGCTACCCGATGAAACCATCGAACGCCAAGGCTGGTCCCCATGAAGCCCATTACCTGCATCGAAGACCTGCGTGACATTGCCCGGCGCAAGGTTCCCAAAGCCTTCTTCGATTACGTCGACAGCGGCTCCTACAACGAGGAGACGTTGCGGGCGAACCGAGCCGACCTTGAAACGATCAAGCTGCGCCAGCGTGTGATGGTCGACGTCTCCGAGCGAAGCCTGGCCACCACCATCATTGGCCAGACGATCAATGCACCAATCGCGCTGGCGCCCATCGGACTGTGCGGCATGCAGCACGGCGACGGCGAAATTCTGTCCGCGCAGGCGGCCGAAGAGGCCAATATCCCTTTCACCCTGTCGACCATGTCGATCAATTCCATCGAGCAGGTCGCAGAGGCGACCAAAAACCATTCTGGTTTCAGCTTTACGTCATCCGCGATCGTGGCTTCTCCCGTGATATTCTCGCGCGCGCCGCCGCCGCCAAATGCAGCGTACTCGTCCTCACCGTCGATCTTCAGGTGCTCGGCCAGCGGCACTCGCGATATCCGCAATGGCATGACAGTGCCTCCTGAAATTCGGCTGAAGAACGTCCTGGACATCGCCACCAAACCTGGCTGGGCCCTGAGTATCCTTAGAAGCAAGAGTAAGAACTTCGGCAATCTCGCCGGACACGTCAAAGGCATGGAGGATGTCACATCGCTGGCGCAGTGGACCAACGAGCAATTCGACCCCGCGTTGAACTGGAAAGACGTCGAGTGGATCAAGAAAGTCTGGCCGGGCAAGCTCATCATCAAAGGCATTCTCGACGTTGATGATGCGAGAACCGCGGTCAAACTGGGCGCAGATGCCGTCGTTGTGTCGAACCATGGCGGGCGCCAGCTCGATGGGGCACCGTCATCCATCTCGGCGCTTCCCGCGATCGCACAGGCGGTCGGATCCGAAACAGAAGTGTTGTTCGATGGCGGCATCCGCACCGGTGCCGACCTGTTACGCGCACTCGCTTTGGGAGCGCGTGCCTGCATGATTGGCCGAGCATTCGTCTATGGGCTGGGCGCGCACGGAAAGGAAGGCGTCGCCAAGGCGATCGAAATCCTTCACAAGGAGCTCAGTGTCGCGATGGCGCTCACCGGCACCACGCGCGTGGCCGATATCGGGCCGCAAGTGCTGGTCGGCGGCAAGACAAACAAGCCGGCGTGAAACAACGAATTACCCCTAGTCTTCCTTCAATCCGTAGGCCAAGGCGTTTCCGGTTGCGCCGTAATATTTGAACGGCAGGAACTTGCCTGTCATGGCGATCTTGACCCGGTCGCCTTTGGGGTCGGGTTGACGATCAATCGTCATGTCGAAATCGATGGCCGACATGATGCCGTCGCCGAACTCCTCTTCAATCAACGCCTTCCAAGCCGGTCCATTGACCATCACCAGTTCATAAAAACGGTAGATCAACGGATCCGTCGGCGGCATCGACGTGCCGGTACCGCGCATCGGAACTTCGTTGAGCAGAGTCTGCTCGCTCTTGCTCAGGCCGAACAGTTTGGCGGCGGCGGCGGCCATCGGCTTGGTCATCTTCTGCTGGCCAAGCACGCCACCTGTAATCATCACCGGCGACATGCCTCCGATCTGCTCGCAGATGTATTTCCATGTCCACCCCTTCTCGCGTTTGATGTCGAGAAGCTTCTCGGTGAGATCAGCCCGGTTCATGATGGTTTCCTCCTCTACAAAGGATTAGTGCGCAGCGAACTGCTGGCCGCGGTTCGGTTTCGCAGATGTATCGTAAGTTCTGGCAATCGCGGGCTCCGGCAGCCCGGGACACACCACCGCCACGTTTCGCGGATCATAAGTGCCGCGTGTCTCGTTTATAAACGTACGGCTGCGGCTGACCAGAAAATCGATGATGTGGTTGCGCGTTGCGTAATAGAGCGGATGCTTGTGAAATTCGTTCCGTGTTCGCTCCCTCGGCAAAGGATTTTCTACGATCTCCGCCAGTACCGCTCCGGGTCCGTTTGTCATCAATACGATTTTATCCGCGAGATAAATGGCTTCGTCCACGTCATGCGTGATCATGAACACGGTCTGTCCGGTTTCCCGACAGACACGACGAACCTCATCTTGCAGCGTCCCACGGGTCAGCGCATCCAGCGCGGAGAACGGCTCATCCATGAGCATGATTTTCGGTTCTATCGAGAGAGCGCGAGCGATGCCGACGCGCTGCTTCATGCCACCGGAAAGTTCGGCTGGTCGCTTGTGCTCCGCTCCCTTGAGCCCGACGAGGTCGATGAATTTCTGCGCGTACGCCGCTACCTGCACCGAGGACCAGTTGCGCCATTTCGATGACACCGCGTAGGCGACGTTTCCGATGACCGTACGCCATGGCAGAAGCGCATGGCTCTGAAAGATCACCGCACGGTCGAGACTCGGGCCTTCGATCGCCTGCCCATCCACGATCACCGTGCCATTCGAAGGCGCATCAAGCCCGGCAAGGATGTTCAATACCGTCGTCTTGCCGCAACCTGAATGGCCGATCATGCATACGAATTCGCCGCGCAACATCGAAAGCCACAAGTCTTCGAACACCGTGGTCGTGCCGACACCAGGCACTGGAAACCGTCGCGCGATGCCTTCTATGGAGATGAATCGATCCGACATGGCTCACTCAGGAAACGTGACCAGACGCGTGAGCCGCGCAAGAACGAAGTCGAGCAGCATGCCGACAAGGCCAATCGCCAGGATCGCCGTGATCACGTTGGTGATCGATAAATTATTCCACTCATTCCAGACGAAGTAGCCAATGCCCGTGCCCCCGACCAGCATTTCGGCGGCGACAATGACCAGCCAGGCGATTCCGATCGAGATTCGCATGCCAGTCAGAATTGTCGGGGCCGCCGCTGGCAGGATGATCGTGAAAGCGCGGCGCAAGGTACCGACTTCGAGTGTCTTTGCGACGTTCAGCCATTCGCGCCGCACGGATGCAACGCCGAACGCGGTATTGATCATTGTCGGCCACAACGAACAGATGAAGATCACGAAAATTGCTGACAGACTCGAGTCCTTGATCGTGTAAAGCGCTAGCGGCATCCAGGCGAGCGGCGAAATGGGTTTGAGCACCTGAATGAAGGGATCGAGCGCTTTGCTCATCAGCGGGGACATGCCAATCAGGAACCCGACCGGTATCGCCACCAGCATCGCAAGCAGATATCCGATGAGGACCCGCGCGATCGAAAAGGCAAGTTGAATGCCGACACCCTTGTCGTTCGGCCCGTTGTCATAGAACGGCCGGCGCAGGTGTTCCCAAAGCTTTACCCCGACGTCGATCGGTCCAGGCATCGCCGATTTGCCCTGGGTCGCAGTGGCGCCCATCAGCTTGGCGTACTCCGGATCCATATGTTGCGCCGTCCCTGAACCGCGCGTAGCCAAATGCCATGCCAGTAGGAAACTGAACAACAGCGCGAATGAAACGACGGCCGCGCGCCCGGTCAGCGATGCCATCTTCATTCAGACAACCTTCTTGATCTTGAAGCCCTTAAGGTACTCCTCAGGTTTGGCCGGATCGAATGTCTTGCCCATGACCACAAAGGCTTTCGACGTCGTCGTGGGCGGGGTCAGCCCACATCTTTCATCAGTTTGGCCGTATCGGTCGCAAGGAAAACCTCCTGCGCGATCTGAGCGTAATCCACGTCGCCTTTAATCTGCCCCCAGCGTTTCATTTGCGTCATGATCCAGACCGCAAAAGATTGCCAGGGAATGGATCGAAATCGATGCGGTCGGGGACGTTCTTCACATTGCCGAGGCCGTCGGCATAGGTGCCCGTCAGAACCTGTTCGACCACGGTAACCGGCTGGTTGAGATAGTTGGCCGGAGCGATTGCTTCCGCGATTTGCTTGCGATTTTCCGGCTTGTGGGCGAAGGCGGTCGCATCGATGAGCGCCTTGAGCAGTGCGACATAGTGTGTTCGGACTCTCGGTGACGAACTCCTTCGATGCCGCGAAGGCGCAGCACGGATGCCGGTCCCAGATTTCTTTGACAGCATGTGTATGAAGCCGACGCCATCATAGACGGCGCGCTGATTGACCGGATCGGGCGCAAGGAATCCGTCGATATTATCGGCGCGGAGATTGGCGACCATCTCGGGCGGCGGCACCGCGCGGATCTGGATATCCTGATCGGGATCGATGCCATGCTCGGCGACGTAATAGCGCAGCAGATAGTTATGCATGGAGTAGTCGAAAGGCACCGCAAACTTCATGCCCTTCCAGTCTTTCGGGTCGCGCTTGTCCTTGTGCTTGATCGCGAGTGTGATCGCCTGACCGTTGATGTTTTCCACCGCTGGCATCGTGTACGGGATCGGCTTCGAACCGACGCCCATGGTGATGGCAAGCGGCATCGGCGAAAGCATATGCGCGGCGTCGTATTCCTTGTTGATCGTCTTGTCGCGGATAACGGCCCAGCCCGCGGTTTTGATGACCTCGACGTTCAATCCTTGCTTTTCATAGAAGCCCATCGGCCTCGCCATGATGATCGGCGTAGCGCAGGTAATTGGGATAAAGCCGACCTTGAGATCCTTCTTTTCGATCGGTCCTCCAGCCGCGAAGATTTCGGTCGCGGTCTTGAGTGGAAAGAATTGCGACAGCGCGGCGAGCG
>ERZ1370068.7794-contig-669_pt1 | contig 71201 bp, 93 predicted proteins | sample MGYA00561227_ERZ1370068 | MGnify/ENA primary metagenome ERZ1370068 (study PRJEB38410, sample SAMEA6850437) | metagenome | study: Metagenomic assessment of the ecological functions of the soil: analysis of the soil microbiota associated with the...
AGCGAGTGCGAACGCGTAGTCGTCGGTGATGAAGAACCAGCTGTCGCCGCCGCGCTTCACCACGGCGTGCGGCGGTGCCGACCGCGAGCGCGCGGGTGTCGAACACCCATTGCATCGCATAGGGCGAGCAGAATTTGCCGTGGAAATCCGCAGGCGCCGGTGGAATGGGTGATGAACAGTTTCTTCTTTTCGTTGGCGACGTTCTGCACCGCGAGGCCGACGGCCGAGCACCGGCACGTCCGACGATCAGGTCGACCTGCTCGACGTCATACCAGCGCCGCGCGATGGCTGCCGCCGATGTCGGCCTTCAACTGATGATCGCCGACGTACCACCTAGATCGGCTTGCCCAACACCTTGCCGCCGAAATCGTCGACCGCCATTTGGGCCGCGGTCACCGAGCCCTGGCCGGTCGGCGTCGAGGCCGGGCCGTTCATGTCGGTGAGAACGCCGATCTTGACCACGTCGTCGGAAATCTGCGCGAGCGCCGCAGCCTGATGCCAGCATCGGCGGCCGCAAGCACTGCCAGGTGGATAAGGTCTTGGCGAACATGTGTCCTCCCGTCTGTTCCCACGTCGGCGCATTGGCCGTTATTTTTGCTTGTTGTTCCGGACCGTGGCCGGATTGGTTTCTTTGCAACTATTTTCGACTCCGTCAACGCGCCGTTTGGCCCTAAGGACCGCTGAGAGCCACCAGCCGGCTGTAAATCTGGCGCGCGATTGGGTACATACGCGGGGCCATGGTCACGTCCCAGCGTTTGCCGGCTTCGCTTACGCCGCTCGATACGGCGCGTTGTCGCCGTGCTGCGCGGGCATCGCGCCGGTGGCGCCGATCGAACTGCCGCTCGCAGGAGCGCTGCGCGTGCATCGCAGCCGGACGCCGCCGTTGCAGGCGCTTCCGCCGCGCGACATCGCCGCCGCGCGACGGCTGGGCGCTGCGCGCCGACGATCTCGTCGGCGCGTCGTCGTATTCGCCGCTGCCGCTGGCGACGTCGCCGGTCTGGGTCGAAGCCGGCGACGCCATGCCGGACGGTTGCGACTGCGTGATCGATTGCGATCTCGGTCGATCAGTCGGGCCCGATCGCTCAGGTGCTGGCGGAGGCGATCCCGGGGCAGGGCGTTCGGCGCAGCGGGCAGCGACATTGCCGACGGGACGCTGGTCGCGCGAGCCCGGCCGGCGCGTGCTGGCGCGCGATCTCCTGATCGCGCGCGCGGCGGGACTGGAGAGACTGATGTGCGCCGGCCGCGGCTGCGCATCGTCAATATTCCCGGCGGCGCACGGTGACGGCGCAATCTGATCGCTGAGAGCGCGCGCGCCGCCGGCGCCGATGTCATCAGCATCGAGGCCGACGGGCGCGATGCCGCATCGATTGCGCAGAGCGCTCGATGGCGAGCCTGCGATCTGCTGATCACGATCGGCGGCAGCGGCGTCGGCCGCACCGATGCCGCGATCACGGCACTGGCCGCAGCGCGGCGAGGTCATCGCCCATGGCATCGCGCTTGCAGCCCGGCCGCACTGCGGCCGTCGGCCGGATCGGAACGACGCCGGCCGTGGCGCTGCCGGGCGCGCCGGATCAGGCGTTTGCGGCGTGGTGGACGCTGGCGCTGCCCGTGCTGGACCGGCTGTCCGGGCGGCAGCCGCGCAAGACGCTCAACTTGCCGCTGGCGCGCAAGATCGCCTCCAGCGTCGGCATCGCCGAGATCGTGCTGCTGGAACGCAATGAGGGCGCCTGGATGCCGCTGGCGGTCGGCGACTTGTCGCTCGACGCGATCGCCCGCGCCGATGCCTGGCTCGCGGTGCCCGGCGGCTCCGAAGGGTTTTGCTGCGGGCACGCCGGTCGATGCCTATATGTTGCGGGAGTGATATGAGTTCCGAAATGACCAATACGCCGCTGCCGAAAAACCCGCGACAGCGTCGATCAGGACCAGTTCCTGACCATCCTGTCGCGCGAGGATGCGCTGGCGCGGTTCGAGGCCGCGCTGTTTCCGCGCGCGGTGCCGGGCGAGCAGCGGCGCTGGCGGATGCGCTCGGCTGCGCGCTGGCCGAGGACGTCGTGGCGCCGATCGACGTGCCGCCGTTCGACCGCTCCAATGTCGACGGCTTTGCGGTGCGTTCCGCCGATCTCGCCGTCGGCCAGCGAAGCGACGCCGGTTCGCGTGATGCTGAACGATGAAGTGATCGCCTGCGGCACCGCGCCGACGCGGCCGGTGCTGTCGGGCACGGCCACGTCGATCGCGACCGGCGGTCCGGTGCCGCGCGGCGCCGACGCCATCGTGATGGTCGAGCATACCCAGCCCGCGGGCCCTCGCGCGATCGAGATCCGCCGCGCCGCTTCGCCGGGACAATTCGTCTCCTATGCCGGCTCCGACATCGCGCGCGGCGAGGCGCTGCTGCGCGCCGGCACCGTCATCGGCTCGCGCGAGATCGGCATGCTGGCGGCCTGCGGCATCGCGCAGGTTTCCGTCGCGCGCCGGCCGCGCGTCGCCATCATCTCCACCGGCGACGAACTGGTGCAGCCCGGCGCGTCGCTGCGCCCGGCCGCGATCTACGACACCAACGGCGCGATCGTCACCGCGGCGATCAGCGAGAACGGCGGCGAGGCGGTGTTTCTCGGCGCGATTGCCGATGACGAGGCGCAGCTCGAAGCCGCGATGCGCGAGGCGCTGGAGACGAGCGACATGCTGGTGCTGTCGGGCGGCACCTCAAAGGCGCGGGCGACGTCTCCCACCGCATCATCGCGCGGCTCGGACAAGCCCGGCATCATCGCCCATGGCGTCGCGCTGAAGCCGGGCAAGCCGCTGTGTCTTGCGGTCTGCGACGGCAAGCCGGTCGTGATCCTGCCGGGATTTCCGACCTCGGCGATGTTCACCTTCCACGACATGATCGTGCCGGTGCTGCGGCGGATGGCCGGCCTGCCGCCGCGTTCCGATGCCAAGGTCACCGCCAAGGTGCCGGTGCGGATCGCCTCCGAACTCGGCCGCACCGAATTCGTCATGGTGTCGCTGGTCGAAGGCGTCGGACGGCTTGATCGCCTATCCCTCCGGCAAGGGCTCCGGCGCGATCACCTCGTTTGCGCAGGCCGACGGTTTCCTGCAGATCGATGCGCTGGCCGATCAGATGCCGGCCGGCAGCCGAGGCCGAGGTGACGCTGTTCACGCCGCATGTGCGGGTGCCGGATCTCGTCATCGTCGGCAGCCACTGCACCGGGCTCGATCTGCGTCACCGCGCCGCTGGCGCGTGCCGGGCTCTGTCGGTGCGCTCGATCGCGGTCGGCAGCCTCGGCGGGCTCGCGGCGGCCAAGCGCGGCGAATGCGATTTCGCGCCGATCCATCTGTTCGACGAGAACACCGAGACCTACAACACGCCCGTATCTCGCCGACGGGCTCGAACTGGTGCCGGGCTGGCGGCGGATGCAGGGCATCGTGTTCCGCAAGGGCGACACGCGCTTCGAAGGCTTGAGCGCGCAGGACGCGGTGCGCGCCGCGCTCGCCGATCCCGCCTGCATCATGGTCAACCGCAACCAGGGCGCCGGCACGCGCATCCTGATCGACCGGCTGCTCGGCGGCGCGCGCCCGGACGGCTACTGGAATCAGCCGCGCTCGCACAATGCGGTCGCCGCCGCGGTGGCGCAGCATCGCGCCGACTGGGGCATGACGATCGCGCCGGTCGCGCATGCGTCGGGCCTCGGTTTCATTCCGCTCGCCGAAGAGCATTATGATTTCGCGCTGGTGACCGCGCGCAAGCAGCGCCCGGCGGTGCGGCATTTCTCGACGCGCTGGCGTCGGAGGAAAGCCGCGCGGCGCCGCAGCGGGCGGGATCCCGGCCGGTCTAGCCGACACTGACGATGCAGGCCACGGCGAATGCCGGGCTGCTCGAAGCCGCGCTGAACGCCTGCGAGCAGCCTTAGCCTCCATCCAGCGCCGCCAGCCGTTCGGCTTCCGCGATGTCGTCCATGGTGTTGGCGTTGAAGAACGGATCGAGCGGCGTGCGTCGGCCATGTCACGGTGGCGAGCCTGTAGCGCGCGGTCCAGCGGTCGATCTTCCTGACGTCTTCCACCACCAGCGCGTGGCGCAGTTCTTCGCGCAGGCCGACGCTCCACAGCCCGATCACCGGATGCGACTGGCCGTCGGAAGCGGCGACCGCGAGCTGCGCGTTCTGTTCCGTCGAGCGCGCTGATGCAGACGCGAAACCAGATCGCGCGGCAGGAACGGGCAGTCGGCCGCGGCGCTCAGCACCAGCGACACATCGGGCCGGTTGGCCGCGGCCCAGTCGAGCGCTGCCAGAATGCCGGCGAGCGGGCCGGGAAAATCGGCGACGCCGTCGGCGATGACCGGCAAGCCGAACGCCGCAAAGCGCGCGGGATCGCCATTGGCGTTGAGGATGAGCCCGTCGCATTGCGGCGTGAGCCGCGCGATCACGCGCTCGAGAATGGTGCGGCCGCCGATCCGGCGCATCGGCTTGTCGCCGCCGCCCATCCGCCGCGCCAGGCCGCCGGCGAGCAGCACGCCGGGAATGTCAGCGCGCCTCTTGACGTCGCTCAGTCGTCGCTTCGCCCTTGCGCTTGTGCCGCGCGGATTCTTCCTCGACGTAATCGAGGTTCTGGTCGTAGCACGATGCGCTCCTGGCCGGACAGCGCGATGAAGCGCTTGCCGCGCGTGCGGCCGACCAGCGTCAGCCCGACCTGCCGCGCCAGTTCGACGCCCCAGGCGGTGAAGCCGGAGCGCGAAACCAGGATCGGAATTCCCATCCGCACCGTCTTGATCACCATCTCGGAGGTCAGCCGGCCCGTGGTGTAGAGAATCTTGTCGGCGGGATCGACGCCGTGGCGATAGATCCAGCCCGCGATCTTGTCGACGGCGTTGTGGCGGCCGACGTCCTCGGTGTAGCAGACCGGCGTGCCTTCCTTGCACAGCACGCAGCCATGGATCGCGCCGGCCTCGAGATAGAGCGAGGGCATGGTGTTGATCGCGTGCGTCATCTGGTAGAGCCAGGAGGTGCGCAACTCCGCCTTCGGCAGCGCGACGCTTTCGACGGCTTCCAGCAGATCGCCGAACGCGGTGCCCTGCGCGCAGCCCGAGGTCTGCGTGCGCTTCTTCAATTTCTGCTCGAAATTGGTGTGGTGCTCGGTGCGCACCACCACCACCTGCAGGTCGTCGTCATATTCGACCTCGGTGACGACGTCGTCGTATTTCAGCATGTTCTGGTTGAGGAGATAGCCGAGCGCGAGATATTCCGGATAGTCGCCGATCGTCATCATGGTGACGATCTCCTGCGCGTTCAGATACAGCGTCAGCGGCCGCTCCACCGGCACCTTGATCTCGACCGCGGCGCCGGTCTGGTCGGTCCCGGTGACGCGCTCGGTCAGCCGCGGGATCGTCCGGATTGGGCACGATCAGGGGACGGGCGCTTTGTCGATCTTCATCATGGGTCAGGCTAGCATGACATTACGTTAGGCGATATAAGCACTGAGTGAACAATATCTGCCGTCATTGCGAGCCGCGATCATCAAAGCAGCCTGTAGCGAGTGCACCAAGGATGCCGGCATGCTCCGGCATGACGACGATGGTCAGTTCGGAGAATGAGAATGAAAGTGATTGGCCTCGCGGGATGGAGCGGCGCCGGCAAGACCACCTTGCTGACGCGCGTGATCCCGCATTTGCTCAGCGAGGGCCTGCGCGTTTCCGTGATCAAGCACGCCCATCACGCCTTCGATGTCGACGTGCCGGGCAAGGATTCCTGGGTGCACCGCGCAGTCCGGCGCCACCGAGGTGCTGGTGTCCTCCGCCCAGCGCTGGGCGCTGATGCATGAACTGCGCGGCGCGCGACGAGCCGCGGCTGCCGGAACTCCTGGCGAAGATGTCGCCGGTCGATCTCGTCATCGTCGAAGGCTTCAAGCGCGAGCCGCACCGCAAGATCGAGGTGCATCGCGCCGCCAACGGCAAGCCGCTGCTGTTCCCCGACGATCCCGGCATCGTCGGCATCGCCACCGACGCAGCGATTGAAACCACGCTTCCGGTCGCCCATCTCGACGATGTCGACGGCGGTCGCCGCCATGATGCAGCAGCGCCGCGATCATCGGTCGAAGACGTGCTGGCGAAGAGCGTAAGCGAGAGCTGAGACGCGAGATGGCGCAACTGTCCGACGATTGCTTTGCCTTCGGCGGCCCGATGATGTCGGTCGATGAGGCCGTCGGCCATCATCGCGCGCGCGGGTCACCGCGGTGCCGGACGTCGAGACCGTTGCGCTTGCCGATGCCGACGGCCGCATTCTCGCGCACGACATCGCGGCGCCGCTGCCGCTGCCGCCTTTCACCAATTCCGCCGTCGATGGCTATGCGCGTGTGCGAGCCGCGATCTGCCGCAAGGCGAGGAGCAGGCGTTTCCCGTGACCGGGCGCGTGCAGGCCGGCGCGTCGGCGCAAGCGGCCGATCAAGCCGCGGCCACGCGATGCGCATCTTCACGGGCGCGCCGATGCCTGAGGGCGCCGACACCGTGTTCATGCAGGAGGACGTCCGCGTCGAAGGCGGCAAGGTCGTGCTGCCGGCGGGCCTGAAGCCCGGCGCCAATGTGCGCCCCGCGGGCGAGGATATTCCGCTCGGCCATGCCGCGCTGAGCGCCGGCCAGCGGCTGCGGCCGCAGGATGTCGCGCTTGCCGCCGCCTTCGGCCTGACGCAGACTCGACGTGATCAGGCGCATCCGCGTCGCGGTGTTCTCCACCGGCAACGAACTGGTGTCGCCGGGCGATGACGCGCGCCGCGCCGCAGCTGTTCGATTCCAACCGCTTCATGCTGATGGCGATGCTGCGCCGGCTCGGCTGCGAGGTCAGCCGATCTCGGCATCCTGCAGCGACGAGCGCGCGTCGCTCGCGAGCGCCTTGAAGCAGGTGGCCGGCAGCCACGATCTGATCCTCACCACCGGCGGCGTCTCGACCGGCGAGGAGAGACCACGTCAAGGCCGGCGTCGAGAGCGTCGGCAGGCTGGTGCTGTGGCGGATGGCGATCAAGCCCGGACGTCCCGTCGCGATGGGCATCATCGGCGGCACGCCGTTCATCGGCTTGCCGGGAAATCCGGTGGCGAGTTTTGTCACCTTCGTCCACGTGGTGCGGCCGACGATTCTGGCGCTGTCCGGCGCGCATGCAGCGAGCCGCTGGTGCCGATGCCGGTCCGCGCCGCCTTCGCCTACAAGAAGAAGATCGCCCGCCGCGAATATGTCCGCGTCAACCTGCGCAAGGGCGAGGACGGCGTGCTCGAGGCGATCAAGTTTCCGCGCGAGGGCGCGGGGCTGTTGTCGTCGCTGGTCGACACCGATGGGCTGGTCGAGCTCGGCGAAGAGGTCACGCTGGTCGAGCCCGGCCAGACGGTCGGCTTCCTGTCCTATGCAAGCCTGATCTGAAACCGTCGGCGCGCGGATTGACGATGCGCATCGCGCTTCGCCATGTTCGCGCAGCATGACCACGACAAAGCTCGATCTCACCGGCCTCAAATGTCCGCTGCCGGCGCTGAAGACGCGCAAGGCGCTGAAGACGGTCACGCCCGGCGACTTCCTGGAAGTTCACTGCACCGATCCGCTGTCGGTGATCGACATCCCGAACCTGATCCGCGAAACCGGCGACAAGGTCGAGATCACCGAGTGGAACGAGACGCGCATCGTGTTCCTGATCGAAAGGCCGATGGCGCGATGGAAAACGCCAAAGGCTGACGACACGCCCGTGCGCGTCGTCCCGGCGAAGGCCGGGACCCAGCCACCGATCTGCGAGGTGAATGGGATCGCAGCCCCAGCATAGCCCGACAACACTGATTTGTGGGTATGGGTCCCGGTCGCGCTGCGCTTGCCCGGGACGACGGGGATGGGGTTGTCTTGACCTAACACCTGTCCGCCGGCCGACCGGGCGATCCAGTATTCCAGAGACAGCAGCGGTAGAGCCGAGAAGCCGCGGCGTACTGGATGCCCCGCATGAAGCGGGGCATGACAGCGGAGGGGGATGCGCATCGGCATTCTCGCGGCATGGTTTACCTCGAGGTTTTCACTTTCGTCGTCCCTCGACAGTAGAGGGAGCAGGGAATGCCGGGTGCGCGCTGCACCCGCGGTCTCGTGTGCAAGATTGTGCAAAGAAAGCGCACACGAGCATACAGGTTCAGCGGAGGCAATCCGGCATTCCCTGCGCAATGGCTTTACGGCTTATGCCGCGCTCTCCCCGGCGACGAATTCGTCTTGTCACCGTCGTTGGCGGATTAATGGCTGATCAAGCTCGGTTGAGTTGACTTCGCCTCCGCTCAACTTGGCACCAGCAACGGGTGTCGGGACCACACGGTTTTGCCGTACGCAACCAGCGCCGTTCGTCCGCGCAGCGCCGCGTTCGCTCACAAGCCGAAGCTCGCCCTGCGATTGCCGACTGCGCCGACGCTGCCGCGTCCACCGCATCCCAACCCGCGTTCGTGACGACGCGCGACCGCCCCTCTGTGGGTGGGACAGATCGCGGATATTACTGATTTGGGTCTGGCGTCAAGTTTATTTCGGAAAAACCGAAATAACGGCTGGCGCGCGGGAGCCCTCGGGGAGGCGAGTGTCCTTCCGAAGGGCCCGCGCGGTCATTCCCGAACGAGACGAACCGGCGCCACGCGCCGCGCTGGTCGTCAGCGCGGCGTAGGCCTTCAACGCCATCGAGACCTTGCGGCTGCCGCTTGCCCGGCTTCCAGGCGTCTGCGCCGCGGGCCTCCATCGCCGACCTTGCGACGGGCGAGTTCGCTATCATCCACCGCAAGCCGGATCGAACGCGCCGGGAATATCGATTTCGATCCTGTCGCCTTCCTCCACCAGACCAATCGGCGCCGCCTTCCGCGGCTTCCGGCGAATATGTGCCCGATGGAAAGGCCGGAAGAGCCGCCGGAGAAGCGACCATCGGTGATCAGCGCGCAGCTTTTGCCAAGGCCCTTCGATTTCAGGTAGCTCGTGGGATAGAGCATCTCCTGCATGCCGGGTCCGCCGCGCGGTCCCTCATAGCTGACCACGACGACGTCGCCGGGCTTGATCTTGTTGGCCAGGATGCCCTCGACCGCGGCGTCCTGGCTCTCGAAAATCCGCGCCGGTCCTGAAAATTTCAGAATGCTGGCATCGACGCCGGCGGTCTTCACGATGCAGCCGTCGGCGGCGAGGTTGCCCGAACAGCACCGCGAGACCGCCATCGCCTCGAATAGGCATGCGCGACATCGCGGATGCAGCCGGCCGCGCGGTCGATATCGAGTTCGTCAAACCTGGCGGTCCTGGCTGAAGGCCACCTGCGTCGGCACGCCGCCGGGCGCGGCCATGTAGAAGTGTGCGGACGCTTTCGCTTTGGCGTGCGCACGATGTCCCAGCGGTTCGAGCGCGTCCGCAAGCGATCGCGCTGTGCACCGTCGGCAGCTCGTCGTGGATCAGCTTCGCGCGATCGAGCTCGCCCAGAATCGCCATGACGCCGCCGGCGCGATGCACGTCTTCCAGATGCACGTCGGGCACCGAGGGCGCCACCTTGCACAGCACCGGCACGCGTCGCGACAGGCGATCGATGTCGCTGCATGGTGAAGGGCACCTGCCCTTCATGGGCCGCGGCCAGCAGATGCAGCACGGTGTTGGTCGAGCCGCCCATCGCGATGTCGAGCGTCATCGCGTTCTCGAACGCCTTGAAGCTGGCGATGCTGCGCGGCAGCGCGGTCTCGTCGTCCTGCTCGTAGTAGCGGCGGGCGAGATCGACGATCAGATGGCCGGCCTCGACGAACAGCCCCTTGCGGTCGGCATGGGTGGCGAGCACCGAGCCGTTGCCCGGCAGCGCCAGGCCGAGCGCCTCGGTCAGGCAGTTCATCGAATTGGCGGTGAACATGCCCGAGCAGGAGCCGCAGGTCGGACAGGCCGAACCGCTCGATCGACCTCGACCTCGGCGTCGCTGACATTGTCGTCGGCGGCGGCGACCATGGCGTCGATCAGGTCGACCGACGCTGATCTTGCCCTTGATACTGACCTTGCCGGATTCCATCGGGCCGCCCGAGACGAACACGGTCGGGATGTTGATGCGCAGCGCCGCCATCAGCATGCCGGGCGTGATCTTGTCGCAGTTGGAGATGCACACCATGCGCGTCGGCGCAATGCGCGTTGACCATGTACTCGACGCTGTCGGCGATCGATCTCGCGCGACGGCAGGCTGTAGAGCATGCCGTCATGGCCCATCGCGATGCCGTCATCGACCGCGATCGTGTTGAACTCTTGGCGACGCCGCCGGCCTTTTCGATCTCGCGGGCCACCAGCTGGCCGAGATCCTTGAGGTGCACGTGGCCGGGCACGAACTGCGTGAACGAATTGACCACCGCGATGATCGGCTTGCCGAAATCCTCGTTCTTCATGCCGGTCGCGCGCCAGAGGCCGCGGGCGCCCGCCATGTTGCGGCCGTGCGTGGTGGTTCGGGAACGATAGGCTGGCATGGTCTTGTCCTCGGTATTACGGCGGTTCCGTCAGCTACGGTGGTTGCTCAAACGGGGGCTTTTGCAAGTAGCCTGGACGATTAGCGGCTCTGCGCCGATCCGGTCCGCCTACGATTTGTAGGCAACGAGGACAGCGCCGGCGGCGATAAGGGCGACCCCAGCCAGTTGGGGATCGATAGGCGCTCCCCAGGAAGACGACGCTGAACACCGCGACCAGTACGACGCTGAGCTTGCCGATCGGGGCGACGCGTGCCGCGTCGCCCAACTGAGCGCGAAAATAGCATACCGTGAACTCCGTGGCAAGTCCCGAGAGGACGAGGAACCAGTAGCTTCGCGCGAAACCGAGCCGGGCGACTGCCATTGGCCGGTGCCAGGATTGCCGCAAGCAGCGCACAGGATCACGTGGTTCGGATGAAGGCTCGCGAAATCAGTTGACGTTCTCGACGCCGATCGTCGCCGATGGCGGTGAGCTGCGAAGCAGGCTGAAAGCACAGCCCACAGCTGCCACGAGAGAAGGGCGGACTTCATCGGTGACTCCACGTCGTTAGGGCCGAGGCCGGCGGGGCCCGCGATCGCGTTCTCAAGTCGAGCTCTGCGATCATGATATTTGGCCAAGGCGCAGCCAAGATAGCCCGAATCGCATGCGCGCCTGCGCGCAAACGACGCGTGACGCCAGTGGGTGTGGCGGGTCGATGCCACCGCTGGTTGCTACATGGGATGGACTGCATTGGTGCAAGGGCTCGATTCCGGCTCGCGTCCGCCAGATCTGAAGATGCAGGGTCGCCGCTTGATGGCCAGGTCATGGCAGCGCGCTGGCGATCGCCCCTTAAATGCTTATCGACGCCGCCGATAATTTGCTTGGCATCTGGCATGCCACGGACTATAGGTCGACGCAGCTGGCAGGCAGGAACGAGACGTTTTCCAATGGTTACGCATGACGCGCAGAAAGTCCGCTCGTTCGAGCATCCCGGCGTGGGGCGGCGGCGGGCCAAGGCCACGCCGAAGGGCCGCCAGATCGATCCGACCGCGGCCGCACGAGATCGAGCTGCTGCTCGGCGACCGGCCGCGGCGGCGCGATCTCCTGATCGAATATCTGCACCTGATCCAGGACAAGTATCACCAGATTTCCGCGGCCCATCTCGCAGCGCTTGCCGACGAGATGAAGCTGTCGTTTGCCGAGGTGTTCGAGACCGCGACCTTCTATGCGCATTTCGACATGTGGTGAAGGAGGGCGAGCCGGATATCGCGCCGCTGACCATCCGCGTCTGCGATCTCGCTGACCTGCGCGATGCTGGGCGCGGAAAAGCTGCTGCATGAATTGCAGGACAGTGCGGGTCCCGGCATCCGCGTGGTGCGCGCGCCCTGCGTCGGCTGCTGCGATGCGGCGCCCGTGGCCGAGGTCGGTCATCACTTACGTGATGCGCGCGACCGCGTACCGAAGTGCTGGCGACGCGCCGCAGCGCGGCGAGACCGATCCGCGATATCCCGCCCTATGTCGACTACGACGCCTATGTGAAGGACGGCGGCTACAGGCTGCTGAACGATCTGCGCGCCGGACGGGCTCAGCAAGGAAGACGTGCTGAAGGCACTCGACGATCCCAGCCTGCGCGGGCTTGGCGGCGCCGGCTTCCCGACCGGACGCAAGTGGCGCGCGGTGCTCGGCGAGCCCGGGCCGCGGCTGGTGGCGGTCAATGGCGACGAGGGCGAACCCGGCACGTTCAAGGATCGCTTTCTATCTGCTGCGCGATCCGCATCGCTTTCTCGAGGGCACGCTGATCGGCGCGCATATCGTCGATGCGACCGACGTCTACATCTACATCCGCGACGAATATCCGGCGTCGCTCGAAATCCTCCCGCGCGAACTCGCCAAGCTGCCGCCGGGCGGTCCGACCCTGCACATCCGCCGCGGCGCCGGCGCCTACATCTGCGGCGAGGAATCCTCGCTGCTGGAGAGCATCGAGGGCAAGCGCGGCCTGCCGCGGCACAAGCCGCCCTATCCGTTTCAGGTCGGCCTGTTCGGCCTGCCGACGCTGATCAACAATATCGAGACGCTGTTCTGGGTGCGCGACATCGTCGAGAAGGGCGCCGACCTGGTGGAAGTAGCCACGGCCGCAACGGCCGTCACGGCCTGCGCAGCTATTCGGTATCGGGCCGCGTCAGAATCCCGGCGTCAAGCTGGCGCCGGCGGGCGTCACCGTGCGCGAACTGATCGACGAGTTCTGCGGCGGCATGGCCGACGGCCACACGTTCCACGCCTACCTGCCGGGCGGCGCGTCCGGCGGCATTCTGCCGGCGTCGATGGACAACATCCCGCTCGATTTCGGCACGCTGGAAAAATACGGCTGCTTCATCGGCTCGGCCGCGATCGTCATCCTGTCCGAACAGGACAGCGTGAAGGGCGCGGCGCTGAACCTGATGCGCTTCTTCGAGGACGAAGCTGCGGCCAGTGCACGCCGTGCCGGGTCGGCACGCAGAAGGCGGCGATCGCTGATGGAGCGCCCGGTCTGGAACCGCGAACTGCTCGACCAGTTGAGCCAGGCAATGCGCGATGCGTCGATCTGCGGGCTCGGCCAGGCCGCCTCGAATCCACTGACGTCAGTCATTAAATATTTCCCCGACGAGTTCAAGGAAGCGGCGGAATGACCAAGATCCAGTTCGAACTCGACGGCAAGCAGGTCGAGGCCAACGCAGGCGAGACCATCTGGCAGGTGGCGCAGCGCCAGGGCCGGGAAATCCCGCATCTGTGCTATTCGCCCGCGCCGGACTACCGGCCCGACGGCAATTGCCGCGCCTGCATGGTCGAGATCGAGGGCGAAGCGCGTGCTGGCGGCGTCCTGCAAGCGCACGCCAAGCGTCGGCATGAAGGTGAAGACCGAGAGCCCGCGCGCCGTCGCCGCGCAAAAGATGGTGATGGAATTGCTGGTCGCCGATCAGCCGGCGCGCGCGACCTCGCACGATCCGGATTCAGAAGTTCTGGCATTGGGCCGAGAAGGTCGAGGTCACCGAAAGCCGTTTCCCCGCCGCCGAACGCTGGCAGGGCGATACCAGCCATCCGGCGATGAGCGTCAATCTCGATGCCTGCATCCAGTGCGGCCTGTGCGTGCGCGCCTGCCGCGAAGTGCAGGTCAACGACGTCATCGGCATGGCGTATCGCAATCACGGTTCAAAATCGTGTTCGACTTCGACGATCCGATGGGGGAATCGACCTGCGTCGCCTGCGGTGAATGCGTGCAGGCCTGTCCGACCGGCGCGTTGATGCCGTCGGTGATGCTGGACGAGAACCAGACCCGCGTCACCTATGCCGACAGAGAAGGTCGACTCGCTGTGCCCGTTCTGCGGCGTCGGCTGCCAGGTCACCTATCAGGTCAAGGACGAGAAGGTCGATCTACGCCGAGGGCCGCGACGGCCCGGCCAACCACAACCGGCTCTGCGTCAAGGGCCGCTTCGGCTTCGACTACATCCATCATCCGCATCGGCTGACCAAACCGCTGGTGCGGCTGCCGAACGCGAAGAAGGATGCCAACGACCAGGTCGATCCGGCCAATCCGTTCACGCATTTCCGCGAAGCGTCGTGGGAAGAGGCGCTCGGATATCGCGGCCAAGAGGCCTCGTGAAAATCCGCGACGAGAAGGGCGTCAAGGCGCTGGCCGGTTTCGGCTCGGCCAAAGGCTCGAACGAAGAGGCGTACCTGTTCCAGAAGCTGGTGCGCACCGGCTTCGGCTCCAACAATGTCGATCACTGCACGCGGCTGTGCCACGCCTCGTCGGTGGCGGCGCTGATGGAAGGCCTGAATTCCGGCGCGGTGTCGGCGCCGTTTGCGGCCGCCATGGATGCCGAAGTCATCATCGTGATCGGCGCCAATCCGACCGTGAACCACCCGGTCGCCGCGACCTATCTCAAGAACGCGGCCAAGCGCGGCGCCAAGCTGATCGTGATGGACCCGCGCACGCAGTCGCTGTCGCGCCACGCCACCAAGCATCTTGCGTTCAAGCCCGGCAGCGACGTCGCGATGCTGAACGCGATGCTCCACACCATCATCACCGAAGGCCTGACCGACCAGCAATATATCGCGGGCTATACCGAAGGTTTCGACGAGCTCGCCGAGCAGATCAAGGAATTCCCGCCGGAGAAGATGGAGCCGATCTGCGGCATTCCGGCCGAGACCCTGCGCGAAGTGGCGCGGATGTATGCGCGCTCGCGCGCCTCGATCATCTTCTGGGGCATGGGCATCAGCCAGCACATCCACGGCACCGACAATGCGCGCTGCCTGATTGCGCTGGCGCTGATCACCGGCCAGGTCGGCCGTCCCGGCACCGGGCTGCATCCGCTGCGCGGCCAGAACAACGTGCAGGGCGCCTCCGACGCCGGCCTGATCCCGATGTTCCTGCCGGACTACCAGCCGGTCGGCCGCACCGACCTGCGCGAGCCCTTTGAAAAGCTCTGGCATCAGGACCTCGATCCCGTGCGTGGCCTGACCGTGGTCGAGATCATGAACGCGATCCACGCCGGCGAAATCAACGGCATGTATATCGAGGGCGAAAACCCGCGATGTCGGACCCCGATCTGCAGCATGCGCGCGAGGCGCTGGCAAAGCTCGATCATCTGGTGGTGCAGGACCTGTTCGTCACCGAAACCGCGTTCCATGCCGACGTGATCCTGCCGGCGTCCGCGTTTGCGGAAAAGTCCGGCACCTTCACCAATACCGACCGCCGCGTGCAGCTGGCGCGCGAGGTGATCAAACCGCCCGGCGACGCGCGGCAGGATCTCTGGATCATCCAGGAAATCGGCAAGCGCATGGGCCTGCCCTGGAACTACGACGGCCCGGCCGACGTCTTCACCGAGATGACGGAAGTGATGCCGTCGCTGCAGAACATCACCTGGGAGCGGCTGGTGCGCGAGGGCGCGGTGACCTATCCGGTCGACGATCCCGACAAGCCCGGCAACGAGATCATCTTCACCACGGGTTTCCCGACCGCGAGCGGCCGCGGCAAGATCGTGCCGGCGCATGTGATCGCGCCCGACGAAGTGCCCGACGACGAATATCCGATGGTGCTGTCGACCGGCCGCGTGCTCGAGCACTGGCACACCGGCTCGATGACCCGCCGCGCCAGCGTGCTCGACCAGATCGAGCCGGAGGCGGTGGCGTTCATGTCGCCAAAGGACATGCGGCGCATGAGCGTCTGGCCCGGCGATTTCATCAAGCTGGAAACCCGCCGCGGCGCGGTCGAGGTCAAGGTGCGCTCCGACCGCGACGTGCCGGAAAACATGGTGTTCATGCCGTTCTGCTACGCGGAAGCGGCGGCGAACCTGCTGACCAACCCGGCGCTCGATCCGTTCGGCAAGATTCCCGAATTCAAGTTCTGCGCCGTGCGCGCCGAAAAGGCCGAACTGCGGACCGCGGCGGAATAGTCTCGAACGCGGCCGCCGGCGATGTAGCTCGATGCTCAGTGCGAGCCGCCCGCAGCCGCGACTGCTGCAAGCGCCTTGTTTTGCGCGACGATCCGCTTCGAGCCGCGCAATATTTTCCAGCAGGCGCTGGCTGGTCAGGACCAGGAAGTAATAGCCGAATTGCGGGTTCTGAAAGTAGATCTCGAGCAGCTTTTCGTAGGTGATGGTCAGCACGTGACCGTCCTCGATGCATTCGATGGTCGCGGTTCGCCGGTTATCGGGCGTCAGAAAACCGAATTCGCCCATCAGCTGTCCCGGCGGAAGCTCGACGCTGATTTCCTTCACCAGGAATTTTCCGGTGACGGTCAGCAGCATTTCGTGGGCGGCATCGTCCTTCTTGAACAGAACGTCGCCCTTGCGGTATTTGCGCTCGGTCATGAAAGGTTTGAGCCATTCCAGCGAGGTATCGCCCTTGCGTTGCGCTGCGGGCCTTCTTCACGAGAATCGAGCATTTGACGGAGGCGGTACGCATTGATGGGGATCATCAGGAGGTACAACAGGAAGGTCGTGATGGCTCCGGTGAGCGCGCCGAAGATGGCAAAGAACATGCACCCGATCATGTTCGCGACGCGCAGCGGCACCATGGTCTGCGTCAGCAAGGTGGCGACAAAGAAGATGACGCCGACCAGCGCAAACATGTTGGCGAGCGTGATATTGGCGAGCACGATCTCCAGAAGGCGATTGAATAGCGCGTCGTAGGTGATGTTGTTGGGATCGAGACCCATCTGGACCAGGATCTTTGCGATTCTGAGATTGTCCGCTGCCGCGTCGAGGATTCGATCAAGCGTTGTCACAGGTCTGCACCATCAAGTTTCAAAGTCGCCTCACGAATGATCCGTACCGCTTCAAGGCCTTGCAAGGAAGCGTCGAAAGCGGGATGCGTGTCAGAAATACCGCGGCGGAATAACCGGTCTTTATGCAATCGCTATGCGGGATAGGGGCCAAGCCATCTCGAATTCCTATGCCTTTTCTCACATCTTCCGTTCGACCCGGCGCGTCTGGCCGCGTCGTAATACGGAAAGACCCGACATGACCCTGTTTTATTCGCACCATGACCGGCTGCACGGTTCAGCCGGCACCGCCCGCCACCCGATCATGCGGACGCTCAAGCGCGTTCGCGGCGCCTTGAGGACGCTGCACCGGGCGATCGCTGCCGCCAAAATTCGCCGTATCCGCAATGAGCTGATGCTCCATGGCGGTGCCTACCGTTGGGCGCAAAAGCCTGCCCCCGGTGGACAGACGGAAAAGGACGCCGCGAAATATCCGAGACGTCCGCTGGTTCTCGGCGAAAAGTGGGATTTCTGACATGCGTCAGCTCGCGTCCACTCTCGCGGTCCGCCTGCGCGCCGCTGTCGGTTTCGTGCTGACGTTTCTCGGCCGGCTCGGAAACGAGCCGGTCAGAGCCTATCGTCCGGAAGCACATTACATGCGTGGTCCGGGACCCGCGTGGCGCGCCAAGCATCGCTAGCTGTAGCGGGAAGAGAGCCCTTCCAGAGGTCGTTGCCGCGTCCGACCGGCCTCCCCTCGCTGGAGCGACGGTCGGTTGGCCGGCGTCGACCGCCGCCGCGATGGCGCGCTTGAGACGGTCGTCCTCAATCCGGGCCAGATATTGTTGCAAGACCGCGGAGGCGCGTTCGTTCGGTTGCAGGATCGCGACGCAAAGCTCCGCGCTGGTGCGGCGGAAAAATTCGAAATCCGCACTGCCATCATGCCGCGGATCGAGCCTGTCGATTTCACTGGGCGATCCGGAGCACGGCCAGCCGGTCGGCATTGTCGAGCGTCACGGCATAGCGCAGGATCGCCAGATGCCAGGCACGCAGCGTGCCGGCGTACCACTCCATCCCATGAAAGTTAGAACTCATCCGGTGCCGCGCCAGCTGGGGTTGAACCAGGAATCCTCGTGAAGACGAGGCCCGTGCCAGCTTTCGACCGGGCAGCGCGATATCCTCATCGCCGATCTCCGCGATCGCGCTTGCGACCTCTGCTTTGCGCGTCGTCGGTCAGTTCAACGATGGGCAGGCGGGCGGCCGGGGACATGAAGCCGAGCAGGCAGAGCGCATATTTCAGCGCGGCCGGGCTCTCTTTCGTGAGGGCTGCCGTCAACGGCACCAGCCGATTCTGCAGGTATCTCGCGGTCTGTGGCCGCCCCAGCCTGCAGTTCGAAAAATCGATTGGCACAATTCCGGCGCGACGTTCGATACAATGGAAATGCAGCCGTCCCCGCCATTGGCGATGAAGGGAAGCGCCGTCGCGTCATCCCGGACAACAGTCGAAACCCTGCCGGCAGCCGCGGCCGCAAGCGGAACAACCGCAGGATATCACAGGATCCATCCTTCAACCCGATGAAGTGCCTCGAGCTCGGCCAACCGCAACAGAGTGTCGTCGGATATTTCGCGCATGGTGCGGGATGGAACGTCGTGCAGGATGATCCGGCAGAGCGGTGGAGATCGCAATCGCCCGGAAATGCGCCTGGATTCCAGCTTGCATCGGCTTGTTGTAATAGGGCACCACCGAAAGCACTGCATCCGCGCCAGCCGCTTCGGCGCGCTGCGTCAGCTCGATCGCCTGACTGGTCGAATTGGATCCCGCCCCGGCGATGACGCGGACGCGGCCCCGCGCCACTTCGACGGCGGTTCGGATGATGCTTTCCTGCTCCGCGGGCGTTAGTGTCGAGGCTTCACCACAAGTTTCGCTGACCAGGACGGCGGTGACGCCGGCATCTATCTGGCGCTCGCAAAGCTTCGCGATGGCTGCCAGGTCGACCGCGCCATGTTCATCGAACGGAGTGGGAATGTCGGGTATGTAACCCGCCAGCCAGGTGGCGGGCGTTGAAGCTGACGTCATGGTGATTTCACGCAGCATTTCCATCTGGCCGAAGCCGTGCCGAAAGGCGGAAAGCATGAAACCCTCCTGGCTCAACCATCTGCTCTCCTTAGGGGGTGCCGGTTCGGCTGGTTACGCGACGCGCCGAACGGGAAGGGCACCGGGGAGGGACAGCCCATGTCGAGTTCGATTTCGCGCGCCAGTTCGACGATCGTTTCGGGATGATGACCGTTCTCGAACAGCGCGTATTTCACGGCTTGCGCACGGCTGACGAACAGGCCGCCGTAAAGGCCGTTCTGTTCCTGGGCGACCCATTGGCCGCGCCTGTTCCGGCCAATAAAGATGATCGCAGACGGACAACTACACGATGGAGGTTCGACGAGCTTCACGTTGGTATTCCTTCCGAGATAGGTAGCGCGGCCAATATGATTGGCGCCGGATATGAAATCGAGCGTGACAACGCGGCGATCTCATAAGGAGCCGCATAAGGTGTGTACCGCTAAAGGGATTGGTTGAAGCCGCTGACCAGCATGCCACTGGCTGCGTAGGTCACCATTTCATCCCAATGATTGAGCGCGGTGTCGAACGGATGTTCGCGCCTGATGATGGCGATGAAGGCACAGAGGATGGCAGACATCCACAACAATGCGGCGGAGGCTTCTGCCAAAGCCGATGCTGCCGAACATGGCAAAAATCATCAGGATGGACATCCGCAGGCCAAACCGGATCAGCACCTGAGCCGACCGCAGTCTCCGCGGGAAATCTGGCTGCTGTATCACGCTATTAACCCCGCAAGCCGGAGTGGCACCGGCAGCTCGCGGCCTCAGCCGAAATTATCGCTGCAAACCGGCTCGTAGAGCGGGTTGGTGTCGATCCGCGCACGGCAGGAACGCTGGGGCGGCTCGAGCGGCGCGCTGATGCGCTGGACCTCGACGAACGCACTCAGGATCGCCAGCGCCAGATCGGCGTGACGGGCCTCGACCGATTGATCGAGCCAGTCCGGCAACTCGCGCTGGCGCGACAGCGCGCAATGCCATTCGCCTTCGTCATAGGCGATACGGCGGATTTGCCATTGCGGCAGTTCGAGATCGATCAGCGCCAGCGCGGCATCGGTCCAGGCGCCCGACTGGATCAGCCGCTCGATGCGCGCGGTCTTGGCTGCTTTGGCCAGCGGATGGAAAGCGGCGGCAGGTCTGGCGTGATGATGTCAGAGAGGAATTCAGCCGTGACCACATAGGCATCGCGCAGCCGATCGCCGAGTTCGGCGGGGTTTTGGGTTTCTGCAAGAAGCGACATGGCGTCATCTCATTATAGCGCGGTCTGGGAGTGCGACCGCACGGCCTAAAATGGACAGATCGCCGTTTGAAAACGAGGTGGACTGAAGGGTCGAGATATAGGCGTTTCATAAGCGTGCATTTCTGCAAAAATGCGCCGAAGCCTGCAAGACCGGGAGCGAGCCTGAAGCTACGCTAAACCAGGTGTCGGGCCGCAGGCTCGGGATGACGCGCGCCTTTATGGGATTCCTATAAGGTTACTCCTGCGTCCCGCCTCGAAAACCTATGCGCTGAGTGGCACTTCACCACCATCGAAGCGCGGCCGTTGGTTCGGCCCGCGGTTTACGTCGCACAGGAACATCCCATGCTGGACATTGTCATGCTGGCGCTCGGCGCTCGGCTTCTTCCGTGGCGGGCATAGGTTACGCCTACGCCTGCGAACGACTGTAACGGAGTAGAGCCATGATCTTCGATTACTCACTCGCCGGCCTCGTTTCGCTGGGTTTGCTGTTCTACCTGACCTACGCGCTGCTGCGGCCCGAGCGCTTCTGAGCGCGCCATGATCACGCTGGTCGAGGTCGTCCTGGCGTTTGTCGTCACCTCGGCGCTCCTGATTGCGCTCATTCACCTGCTGCTGCCTGCAAGAAAATTCTGAAGGATTCTCGACAATGACTGTCATCGGCTGGATTCAAATTCTCTCTGTACTGCGCGATCGTGGTCGCGCTGGTCAAACCGCTCGGCTGGTACATGACCCGCGTCTTCAACGGCGAGTCCACCTTTCTGTCCCCGGTGCTGCGCCCGGTCGAACGCTGGGCTCTACTGGATCGGCGGCGTCGACGGAGGCGCGAGCAGCATTGGCTGACCTATACGGTCGCGATGCTGCTGTTCCATGTCGGCGGCTTCCTGATCATCTATGGCCTGATGCGGCTGCAGGCGCTGTTGCCGTTCAACCCGCAGGAGCAATCCGCGGTCGCCGAGGACCTGTCCTTCAACACTGCGATCTCCTTCATCACCAACACCAACTGGCAGAACTACGGCGGCGAAAGCACGCTGTCGTACCTGGTGCAGATGCTCGGGCCTGACGCACCAGAACTTCCTGTCGGCGGCGACCGGCATCGCGCTCGCGGTGGCGCTGATCCGCGGCTTCTCGCGCTCCTCGATGCGCACCATCGGCAATTTCTGGGTCGATGTGACGCGCTGCACGCTCTATGTGCTGCTGCCGATCTGCGTGGTCTACACGCTGTTCCTGGTCTGGCAGGGCATGCCGCAGACGCTCGGCGCTTATGTCGAGGCGACGACGCTGGAAGGCGCCAAGCAGACCATTGCGGTCGGACCGGTCGCTTCGCAGGTCGCGATCAAGATGCTCGGCACCAATGGCGGCGGCTTCTTCAATGCCAATGCCGCGCACCCGTTCGAGAACCCCACCGCGCTGTCGAACTTCGTGCAGATCATCTCGATCTTCGCGCTCGGCGCGGCGCTCACCAACGTGTTCGGTCGCATGGTCGGCAACCAGCGCCAGGGCTGGGCCATCCTCGCCGTGATGGGCGTGCTGTTCATCGCCGGCGTCGCCGTCACCTACTGGGCCGAGGCCAACGGCACGTCAGGTGCTGCAGCGCGCTTGGGCTGACCGGCGGCAATATGGAAGGCAAGGAAGTCCGCTTCGGCATCGTCGCTTCCAGCCTTTTCGCGGTCATCACCACGGCGGCCTCCTGCGGTGCGGTCAACGCCATGCATGACTCATTCACCGCGATCGGCGGCATGATTCCGTTGATCAACATGCAGCTCGGCGAGATCATCGTCGGCGGCGTCGGCGCCGGCCTCTACGGCATGCTGCTGTTCGTGGTGCTGGCGATCTTCGTCGCCGGCCTGATGGTCGGCCGCACGCCGGAATATGTCGGCAAGAAGATCGAGGCGCGCGAGGTCAAGATGGCGATGCTGGCCATCCTGGTGCTGCCGCTGATGTATCTCGGCTGGACCGCGGTCGCCGTGGTGCTGCCGTCGGCGGTGGCGTCGATGGCCAACGCCGGCCCGCACGGCTTCACCGAGGTGCTCTACGCCTATACGTCGCAGACCGGCAATAACGGTTCCGCCTTCGCCGGGCTAACGGGCAACACCTCCTTCTACAATCTGACGCGGCGGCAGTCTCGATGTTCGTCGGCCGCTTCTTCATGATCGTTCCGGCAATGGCGATTGCGGGGTCGCTCGCGGCAAGAAGTCGATTCCGGCGTCGGCCGGCACGCTTCCCGACCACTGGCGGCCTGTTCGTCGGCCTCGTCGTCGGCGTGATCCTGATCATCGGCGGTCTCACCTTCTTCCCGGCGCTGGCGCTCGGGCCGATCGTCGAGCACCTCGCTGGTGAACGCCAACACCCTGTTCTGATCGATCGCATCTTCGGAGTTACGTCCATGGAAGCCATGAAACTGCAGAAAAAGGTGACGGCCTCGACGATGCTCGACCCGAAGATCACTGGTGCCTGCGATCAAGTCGGCCTTCGTCAAGCTCGACCCGCGGCTGATGATCAAGAGCCCCGTGATGTTCGTGGTCGAGATCGTGGCGACGCTGACCACGGTCATCTTCGTGCGCGACCTCGTCACCGGCGGCGCAAGTCTCGCATTCACGTTCCAGATCATCCTGTGGCTGTGGTTCACGGTGCTGTTCGCCAATTTCGCCGAAGCCGTCGCCGAAGGCCGCGGCAAGGCGCAGGCCGAGATCGCTGAAGAAAACCCGCACCGAGAGCCAGGCCAAGCTGCTGACGGGCTCGGACAAGACCTATCGGCTGGTGCCCGGCACCGCGCTGAAAGTCGGCGACATCGTGCTGGTCGAGGCCGGCGACAACATCCCCTCCGACGGCGAGGTGATCGAAGGTGTCGCTTCCGTCAACGAGGCCGCGATCACGGGTGAATCCGCGCCCGTGATTCGCAGATCCGGCGGCGACCGCTCGGCGGTGACCGGCGGCACGCAGGTGCTGTCGGACTGGATCCGCGTCCGCATCACCGCGGCGCAGGGTTCGACCTTCATCGACCGCATGATCAAGCTGGTGGAGGGCGCCGAGCGGCAGAAGACGCCGAACGAGATCGCGCTCAACATCCTGCTGGCGGGTCTCGACCATCATCTTCGTGTTCGCGACCGTGACGATCCCGAGCTACGCGGCCTATGCCGGCGGCTCGATCTCGGTGGTCGTGCTGGTGGCGCTGTTCGTGACGCTGATCCCGACCACGATCGGCGCGCTGTTGTCGGCGATCGGCATCGCCGGCATGGACCGGCTGGTGCGCTTCAACGTGCTGGCGATGTCCGGCCGCGCGGTCGAGGCCGCGGGCGACGTCGATACGCTGTTGCTGGACAAGACCGGCACCATCACGCTCGGCAACCGCCAGGCCACGGCCTTCCGGCCCGGTGCGCGGCGTCACCGAGCAGGAACTGGCGGATGCGGCCCAGCTTCGCCTCGCTCGCCGACGAAACGCCCGAAGGCCGCTCGATCGTGGTGCTGGCCAAGGAGAAAGTACGGCATCCGTGGCCGCGACATGAAGGAACTCGCAGCGACATTCGTGCCCTTTACCGCGCAAACCCGCATGAGCGGCATCGACGCCGGGTCGTCATCGGTCCGCAAGGGCGCGGTGGACGCGATCCTCAACTATATCGGCGGCGGCACGGCGCAGACCATGGCCAGCGGCAACGCGGTCCGCGCCATCCAGCCGACGGTCGGCACGGAAGCGGCCCGCGAACTCCAGGCCATCGCGGATGAGATCGCCAAGGCCGGCGGTACGCCGCTCGCGGTGGCCAAGGATGGCCGCCTGCTCGGCGTCATCCACCTGAAGGATATCGTCAAGGGCGGCATCCGCGAGCGCTTTGCCGAACTTGCGCCGCATGGGTATCCGCACCGTGATGATCACCGGCGACAATCCGATGACGGCGGCTGCGATCGCGGCCGAAGCCGGCGTCGACGATTTTCTGGCGCAGGCGACGCCTGAGGACAAGCTGAAGCTGATCCGCGACGAGCAGGCCAAGGGCAAGCTGGTGGCGATGTGCGGCGACGGCACCAATGACGCGCCCGCGCTCGCGCAGGCCGATGTCGGCGTCGCCATGAACACCGGCACGCAGGCCGCGCGCGAGGCCGGCAACATGGTCGACCTCGATTCCAACCCGACCAAGCTGATCGAGGTGGTCGAGATCGGCAAGCAATTGCTGATGACCCGCGGCGCGCTGACCACGTTCTCGATCGCCAACGACGTCGCGAAATACTTCGCCATCATCCCGGCGATGTTCCTGGCGTTCTATCCGCAGCTCGAGGTGCTCAACATCATGCATCTGGCGAGCCCGCAGAGCGCGATCCTGTCGGCGATCATCTTCAACGCGCTGATCATCATCGCGCTGATTCCGCTGGCGCTGAAAGGCGTGGCGTACCGTGCCGTCGGCGCCGGCGCGCTGCTCCGCCGCAACCTGCTGATCTACGGTCTCGGCGGCATCATCATTCCCTTTATCGGCATCAAGGCCATCGACCTCGTCGTCGCGGCGCTGAACCTGGCCTAACCACAACCGTCATGCGAGCGCAGCAATCCATAGTTCTACGAACGAAAGAATGGATTGCTTCGTCGCTCCGCCTCGCAATGGCGAAGAAATAGGAGACACACCATGCTTAGAGAAATCCGTCCCGCCATCCTTATCCTGCTGCTCCTGACAGCCATCACGGGCCTCGCCTATCCGCTCGCGATGACCGCGATCGCCGGCGTGATCTTTCCGAAACAGGCGCAAGGCAGCCTGATCGAGAAGGACGGCAAGGTGGTCGGCTCGGCCCTGATCGGGCAGGAGTTCAAGGACGACAAATATTTCCACGGCCGCCCTTCGGCGACCCTGGCGCCTGACCCGCCGATCCGACCAAGACCGTGTCGGCGCCCTACAACGCCGCCAATTCCGGCGGCTCCAACCTCGGCCCGACCAGCAAGGCGCTGAACGACCGGGTCAAGGAGGACGTCGAGAAGCTGAAGGCCGAAAATCCCTCCGCCGCGGTGCCGGCCGACCTCGTCACCACCTCCGCCAGCGGGCTCGATCCCGATATCTCGCCGGAGGGCGCGCTGTTCCAGGTGCCGCGCGTCGCCAAGGCCCGCAACATGCCGGAGGACCGCGTCCGCCAGCTCGTCGCCGAGAACACCAAGGGCCGCTTTGCCGGGATTGCTCGGCGAGCCGCGCGTCAACGTCCTGGCGCTCAATCTGGCACTGGACGCGGCTTCCAAATAGACGGTGGCTAGGCTCATTCGAAAGCGGCGACTATAATGCCTTATGGCAAATCGCGACCCTGAACAGCGGCCCTCGCCGGATGCGCTGCTGGAAGCCGCCCGGCGGGAAAGCGATCAGGCCGGCCGGCTGAAGATCTTTGTCGGCGCCGCCCCCGGCGTCGGCAAGACCTATGAGATGCTGCAGAGCGCCCACGCCAAGAGGAAGGCGGGCGCCGATGTCGTCGTCGGCGTGGTCGAGACCCACGGCCGGGCGGAGACCGAAGCGCTGCTGCAGGGCCTTGAAGTGCATTCCGCGCAAGCGGCTCGAGCTACAAGGACCAGATCGCTCGAGGAGATGGACCTCGATGCGCTGATCGCGCGCCGTCCACAGATCGCGCTGGTCGACGAACTCGCGCACACCAACGCGCCGGGCAGCCGCCATCCGAAGCGCTATCTCGACGTCGAGGAGCTGCTGTCCCACGGCATCGACGTCTATACCGCGGTCAATATCCAGCACATCGAAAGCCTCAACGACGTGGTCGCGCAGATCACGCATGTGCGGGTGCGCGAGACCGTGCCGGACAAGGTGTTCGACCGCGCCGACGCCATCGAACTGATCGACCTCACGCCCGACGACCTGATCCAGCGGCTGAAGGAGGGCAAGGTCTATGTCCCCAAGCAGGCCGAACGCGCGCTGGAGCATTATTTCTCGCCGGGCAATCTGACCGCGCTGCGCGAACTGGCGCTGCGGCGCACCGCCGAGCGGGTCGACGAGCAGTTGCTCACCCACATGCAGGCCAACGCCATCGCCGGTCCCTGGGCCGCGGGCGAGCGCATTCTGGTCTGCGTCAGCGAGGACCCGCGCGCGGCCGGCCTCGTGCGCTACACCAAGCGGCTGGCGGACCGGCTGCACGCGCCATGGACGGCGATCAGCATCGAGACGCGGCGCAGCCTGCAGCTGACCGACGAGCAGCGCGACCGGCTGGCCGACACCATGCGGCTGGCGGAAGCGCTCGGCGGCTGAGGCGCTCACCATTCCCGGCGTCGGCCGCCGTATCGCCGACGACGTCATCCATTTCGCGCATGCCAACAACGTGACGCAGATCATCATCGGCAAGTCGACGCGCTCGTGGTGGTTCGAACTGACGCGCGGTTCTGTCGTGCACGATCTGGTGCGGCGCGCCGGCAATATCAGCGTCCACGTCATCGCCGGCGACGAAGCAGGGCGTGGCGAAGACGGCGGTGCAGACCGCGGCGCGGCAGGAGCCGTTCGAACGCGCGGCCCTATTTGATGGCGCTGCTGTTCGTCGCGATCGGCCTTGGCGCCGCCGATGCTGATCCAGCCCCTGTTCGGCGGCATCGAGAACGTCGATCTGGTGTTTCTCACCGCCGTGGTCGGTGTCGCCGCGCGCTTACGGCCTGTGGCCGTCGCTGCTGGCAAGCGTCGCGGCGTCGCTGTGCTATAATTTCTTCTTTCTGCCGCCGGTCTATACGTTCACCATCACCGATCCGACCAACATCGCGGCGTTCTTCTTCTTCATGCTGATCGCGATCCTGGTCTCCAACGTCGCGGCGCGAGTGCGCTCGCAGGCCGATACCGCGATTGGCCGGGTGCGCACCACCGAATCGCTCTACGCCTTCAGCCGCAAGCTGGCGGGCACCGCGACGCTGGATGACGTGCTGTGGGCGACCGCCTACCAGACCGCGCTGATGCTGAAGGTGCGCGTGGTGCTGCTGCTGCCGGAAGAGGGCGTGCTTGACGGTGAAGTCCGGCTATCCGCCGGAGGACCAACTCGACCAGGCCGATCTCGCCGCCGCCAACTGGGCCTGGAGCAACGATCGTCCGGCCGGGCGCGGCTCCGGACACGCTGCCGGGCGCAAAGCGGCTGTTCCTGCCGATGCGGACCGGGCGCGGCGCGATCGGCGTCATCGGCATCGACGACGACCGGACCGGGCCGCTGCTGACGCCGGACCAGCGCCGCCTGCTGGATGCGCTGGTCGATCAGGGCGCGCTCGCGATCGAGCGGGTGCTGCTGGTCGAGGACATGGACCGGGTCAAGCGCACGGTGGAATCCGACCGGCTGCGCGGCGCGCTGCTGACCTCGATCTCGCACGATCTGAAGACGCCGCTGGCCTCGGTGCTCGGCGCCGCCTGCACGCTGCGCGATCTCGGCGCCGGCCTCAACGACGCCCAGAAGCACGATCTGCTCGCCACCGTGATCGACGAGATCCGAGCGGCTCAACCGGTTCATCGCCAATCTGCTCGACATGACCAAGCTCGAATCCGGCGCCATCGTGCCGCAACACCGCGCGGCACGATGTCGGCGAGATCGTCGGCAGCGCGCTGCGGCGCGCCGGCAAGATCCTCGTGCATCACAAGGTGTCGCTGGAGCTCGGCCCCGATCTGCCGATGCTGGAGCTCGACGCCGTGCTGTTCGAACAGGTGCTGTTCAACCTGCTCGGACAACGCCGCTAAATACGCGCCCGCCGGCACCACGATTTCGATCAGGGAACGCGGGATCAGGGATACGTCTCGCTGCAGATCCTGGACGAGGGCAACGGCATTCCGCCGGCGGAGCTGGAAAGCGTGTTCGACAAGTTCTATCGCGCACAGAAGGGCGATCACGTCCGCCCCGGCACCGGTCTTGGCCTCGCGATCTCCCGCGGTTTTGTCGAGGCGATGCACGGCACGATCTCGGCCGCCAACCGCAGCCGACCGCAGCGGCGCGATGATGACCATTCGGCTGCCGATACCGGCTGACATCAGACGCGCTGGATACCGCCGCATGAACGCTCGCCCCGATCAAGGTCCTGGTCATCGACGACGAGCCGCCGATCCGCAAGCTGCTGCGGATGGGGCTGAGCACGCAGGGCTATGACATCCTCGAAGCCTCCAACGGCAAGATCGCGCTCGGAGAAGCTGGCCGAGGGGCCGGCGCTGATCATCCTCGATCTCGGCCTGCCCGATATCCAGGGCCATGAACTGCTGCGCATGATCCGCGGCCGCAACGAAAGCGTGCCGATCGTGGTGCTGTCGAGCCGCGGCGACGAGGCCGGCAAGGTGCAGGCGCTCGATCTCGGCGCCGACGATTATCTGACAAAACCGTTCGGCATGGATGAACTGCTGGCGCGGATGCGCGCGGCGCTGCGGCACCAGTTGCAGGTGCAGGGCGAACGACCGGTGTTTCGGATCAGGCGATCTCTCGCGTCGATCTGGTGCGCCGCATCGTCAAGATCGGCGAGCGCGAGGTGAAGCTTTCGCCGAAGGAATACGAATTGCTGCGCGTGCTGGTGCAGCACGCCGGCAAGGTGCTGACCCATCGCTTTCTGCTTGAAGGAGCTGTGGGACGAACTGACGGATGCGCAATATCTGCGCGTCTATGTGCGCCAGCTCCGGCAGAAGATCGAAGCCGATCCGGAGCGCCCGCAATTCGTGCTGACCGAGACCGGCATCGGCTACCGGTTGCGCGCGCCGGACTGGTCAGCCTCCGATAGATCAAGTCGGCGCATCCAGCCCGTCGTGCCGGTCAGCTTGCCGCATGCAGTGTTGTCTTAGAAGTGATATGCTTCTCCATGGCGGCCACGCACGCCCAGGTGAATCGGAGGAGGACGCAACGACCATGGCTGAGAGCGTCATGTATCACGAAGGCAATCGGCAACTGCAGGATCAATTCGACAGCCGCCGGATTTCGGACCGGCTGGAAGAGAAGCTGATGCGCAAGGAATTTTCGGCTGACGACAAGCAGTTCATCGAAAGCCTGCCATATTTCTTCCTGGCGACGGCCGGACGCCGAAGGCCGGCCCGATTGCTCATTCAAGGGCGGTGCGCCGGGCTTTGTGCGCATCACCGGGCCTTCCGAGATCGCATTCCCCGACTATGACGGCAACGGCATGTTCAAGAGTCTCGGCAACATCGTCGCCAATGCCGATGTCGGCCTTGCTGTTCATCGCCATGCACGACAAGCCACGGCGCCTGCGGGTCAACGGCAGCGCCAGCGTGAGCGACGGCGACCCGCTGCTGGCGGAGACCGTCGGCGCGCAATTGATCGTTCGCGTGACCGCGCGCGCGATCTTTCCGGATTGTCCGCGCTATATTCCGACGATGAGTTCGATCGAACCGTCGATCTACGTGCCGCTCGCTGGACAGGATGCGCCGGAGCCGGCGTGGAAGGGTTTTGCGGATTTCAGGGACTGCATCCATCCGCGGCAGCCACATTCAAGGGGTAAGGGCGGTCGCCGTTCGCGGACCGCTTCGCTGCAGATGCAGAAGCTAGAACCACGGCTCCTCATAGACCGGCTTGCCGTCGATCAGCAAGCGCTTGATGGCAGCGCGCGCCCTGACGGAAGGACTGCCGCGACGACCGAGCTTGCCCTGGTTGCGGACGTCTTCGAGCTTGCGACCTTCACCCTCGGGAACGAAATAGCTTTCGAGATTGCAGCGGACCGTGAGCTTCTCGCAGAAGGCATAACCGCGCGAACCGCAGGTGGCACCGTAGAGAATGCTGCCACGGATCAGCACCTCGGGACTTGCGACCGCGACAGGTTCGGCATGCACCGACACCGCTTCGTGAGACGCCGTCGCGGTTGGGCGCGAGCTTGACGAATACCGATGGGTTGCGAGGGCTGGCGGGTTGGTTCAGGAGCCACACCGGCCGGCAATTGCGAAATGTCGTAGCCGAGGACGACATAGTCGCCGCGCAGGAGATCGCGCGGATCGACGGGACGGCTCTTCAAGGTCACTTCCTTGCCGTCGCGCAGAATCTGGACCCGATCGACGATCATCACGGTCAGCAGCGCGACTTGCACCAGCGCCGCAGCGCCAGAACAGCACGATCTTCGGGGTGCGTGCCCACGGTCCAGCGAGGGATGCAGCGGAGGTCGTGATCATTCGCGGGTCCCTTGGCGGCAAGCGATTGAGCGCCAGAGCAAGCGCAACGGCGACGGCGCCGGCAACGGCAAGGAATATCGAGCGGCTCAGCAGCGTGCCCTTCACTGCCCATGTGATGGCCGCGATGCAGCCGGCGATCCCGAGCCAGCCGGCGACGAGCCGCGGCCGCGCGCTGTCGAGTAAGCCGGAGACGACAAGGAAGAGCATGGCGCAAAGCTCGAAGGCGTAGACGATGCCACGGCTCGCCCGATTGCGACGGAGTCCATACCAACGCAGCTAGAAGGACGAAGCCAATCGCACCTCCGGCAAAGACCACGCCGGCCCGGCGCGTCGTCGCGGCCGCCACGATGGCGAGGGCCGCCCCAGCTGCGCCGCAAGAGAATCGTCAAAGCGGTTGGTTCAGGGCGCCGACCCTTCCATAGAAAACTTCGTTGGCGATGATCACCTGGACAATGGCGGCGCCGGCCGGCGCAGAAGCTCCATAGGTGGACAGGACCGCCCCGGCCGCCGATGCGCTCGGCCACGGTGCCGCGGCAAGCGCGAGTCCTGCCCCGAACAGCAAAGCCGCACCGTAGGCCAGCACGAATGACGGTGCGAGGCCGGGCTGGAGCCTTCCGCGATCCACCAGGCGAAGTGCTGCCAGCGCGACGAGGTGGGCCGCCACGCGCGACTTCCAGGCGAGCGCAAGGCCGGCGGCAATGACCCAGATCACCAGGAAGGAAAAGTGCGGGTCACGCACCTCGAGGATCGCATGTTGCTCCATATGGTCGCGGCAACTAGCGCCACCGCAAGCGCCCCGCGCGAGCCGGTCAACGCCGCTGTCGCGAGCGCGCCCATCGCCCACAGCAGCATGCCGCCGGCAAAGTCGCCGCCCAAATGATACATCTGACCAACCAGCGCGATCCCGGCACCAAAGACGATCGCGCCCACGGCGGCGCAGAGGATCGGCGAGGACCGGCTGGCCGGCGCGGGCGAACCAGGCGCCGAGACCATGCGCGAGTAAGGATGCCGGCAAACAGGATGGCCAGGCGCAGCGGGCGTGCGATCTCTATCCAATGCGCCGCGACGAACGCCAGGAACGCAGCGGCGATCAGAAGCCGCCGACGATGGCCACCACCACCGCGATGTTGATGCCGGGCGCGAGCGGGCGGAAGTGCGACGCGGATGGCGGTGACAGCCGCAGCGCGATCACGCCATCGGCTTCCCATCGCGCAAGATCAGCTTCGAGGCGCTGCCGATAGGTCCGGTCAAACATCATGGTGGCTTAGCGGCTCATGCATTGGGCGATGGCATCGCGGCGGCCTACGACGGTTCGGCGCCACGGCGGCGCATTTCGAGATCCAGTTCAGATGCTGCATGATTCCCCCACCGGACCAGCCTACCATCGTCGCGGTTGCATTGGAACGGCACTCGCCCTTTCCCTCGACCTGAATCGCCGTCATCTCGCCCTTGGTCCAGGCTTCGCGCAGCTTGAATTTCTGGATCTTGCCCGATCCCGTCAGCGGGAACGCGTCTCGACCACGAACCAGTGCTTTGGCGTCTTGTGCGGGGCGAGCGAGGCGCGCATGTAGTCGATCAGTTCTTCCTTTGTCGATGACGGCGCCGGGCGCCGGGCGGATGAAGGCCGCGACCTCTTCGCCCCACTTCTCGTGCGGAACGCCGATCACGGCGACTTCGCCGACCTTGGGATGCCGGAACAGCAGCTCCTCCAGCTCGCGCGGATAGATGTTCTCGCCGCCGCGGATGATCATGTCCTTGAGGCGGCCTTCCACCGTGCAATAGCCGCGCGCGTCCATCGCGCAGAGATCGCCGGTATGCAGCCAGCCGTCGGCGTCGATGGCGGCCGATGGTCGCTTCCGGCATTTCGAAGTAGCCGAGCATCACGTGATAGCCGCGGGTGCAGAATTCGCCGACCGTGCCGATCGGAACGGTCTCGCCGGTGTTGGGGTCGATGATCTTGGTTTCCATGTTGGGAAGCGGCAGGCCGATCGTGTCGGCCTTGTCCTCGACGCTGTCGTTGGTGCGGGTTTGCGCCGCGACCGGCGAGCATCTCGGTCTGGCCGAACACGATGGTGAAGGGCGCGCCGAGCTTTTCCTCGAACACGTGTCACCAGCGCGGCCGGCACCGTGGAGCCGCCGGAGCAGATCGCCTTGACGGACGACAGATCGGTCGGTGCGAAAATGCCGGATGCTCCAGCATCGCGACCAGCATGGTGGGAACGCCGACCATCGCATTGCCGCGATAGGTCCCGAACATTTCGAGCACGAGTGCCGGGCTCGAACGCCTCGATCAGCACCTGTGGTCGCGGCCTTCGATACCGCGCCGATCACGCAGCAGACGCAGCCGCCGGTGTGAAACAGCGGCATGGTGGTGATGAAGACGTCGCCGGGATCGATCGCCCATCCGGTCGGCGGTGTCGGCGCCGTTGTTGACAAGTCCGCGATGATGCAGCAGCGCGCCCTTCGGAAAGCCGGTGGTGCCCGAGGTGTACTGGATCATCACGGGATCGGTCGGGACTGACGCCGGCAGCTGATGCTCTCGTCGTCGCCGGCGGCGATGAAGGCATCCCAGTCGTCGAAAGCAGATGATCTCGCGCAGTTCAGGGCAGTTCGGCGCCACCGCGCTGCACCGTCTCCAGCATCGGATTGCCGCGGAAGCCGCTGACGACGAACACGCCGGCCGAGCGCGACTGCTTCAGCACATATTCCACTTCCCGGGCGCGGAAGGCCGGATTCACGGTGACGAGCACCATGCCCGCCATGCCGGCGCCGAATTCGAGCATCACCCATTCCGGGCATGTTCTGCGCCCAGACGCGCGATGCGCTCGCCCGGCCTGAAGCGCGACAGCAGCGCGCGGGCGGTGCGCTGGGCTTCGCGATAGAAGCTGCGCGATAGGTCCATTGGCGGCGCAGCTTTGGGGTCGGGGACGCCCGCAATCAGGGCCAGGCGATCGGGCGCCGCTTCAGCCGCGCTTGCGCAGGAGATCGCCGAACGTCATCTCCGTACCCCAGGCGTCGGTGGGTCCTGCGACGATGCGACTTCGTCAATAGTCCATCAGATCCTCCGGTCGCGGGGACGGCGCCGCTCTTGCTGCTCGAAGCGTTTCAGGTCGCCCCAGGCGGCCAAATGCCTGCCGTCGCCACGGTCAATGCAAGCGGACTATGACGTGCGAGAACTTCGCTTGCGCACCGGTGATTGACTTTTGTGCCAAACGGAGCAAAGCCGGAGAAAGCAATGGCACGCAAATATTCGAAGAAGGCGTCGAGCCGACGTCAGAGCGCGCGATGAAGAAGCGCAAGGCTGGCACGCTGAAGAGCGGCCGCTCGGGCAGGAAGGTCGAAGAGCCGCAAGCAGGCGATTGCGATCCGGCCTGTCGGAGGCGAGGGCCGAAGGGCAGAAGGTGCCGAAGAGGCTGCGAAGAAGCGGAAGGCTTCGAAGAAGAAGACAGCGAAGAAGTCGAAGCGGAAGGGCGAAGACGGTAGCGCCGCTCGCTCACCGAACTCCGTCATGCCCGGGCGGACCAGACGTGCCTGGCCACGGACATCCGAGCGCGAGGACGCGCTTCGCGCTGTCAGCCCAAGCCATGACGGTGGAGAAACCCTCACCCCGCCTTGCGGTGCCTCGCCGCCGAGCGGTGCGCCTTCTTCGCCGCCCGCCGTGCCGGTGTCCGGCGCGAAGCCGGGGCAGGTGCGCGCCGCTTCGCCGCAGATTTGCCCTTCAGGCTCGGCCTTCAGCGCATCCATCAGGTTGACGACATTGTCCGGCTTTTCCTCGCGCTCGGCGACCCTGATCGGCTTGCCGGACGCCTTGCGCCGCACCAGCGCCTTCAGCGCGTTCTCGTATTCGTCCTTGAACTTCGAGGGATCGAAATGCGCCGCCTTGGTCTGCAGGATGTGGCCTGCGAGTTCGACCATGTCCTTTGATGATCTTCGGGCTCTTGATGTCGCTCGAAATAGTCATCCTCGTCGCGCAGCTCGTAGGGATAGCGCAGCGTGGTGCCGAGCAGGCCCTTGCCGAGCGGCTCGATCGCGCCATGACGTGCTCGCGGTTGGTCAGCACGATGCGCGCCAGCGCGACCCGGTCCTCATCCTTCATGGCGTCGCGGATCACGGCGAAGGCGTCGACAGCGGCCTTGCCGTCGGGGGCGACGTAGTAGGGATTGTTGTAAAAGCGCTTGTCGATTTCGTCTCGCGGCACAAAGCTGTCGATCTCGATGGTGTGATTGCTCTCGATCTGGACGGCCTTCGAGCTCCTCCTTCTCGATCTCGACATACTGGCCCTTCTTCAGCTCGTAGCCGCGGCCCTTCTGGTCGCTCTCGACGACATCGCCGGTCTCGGCGTCGATCATCTGCTGCTTCAGCCGGTTGCCGGTCTCCTTGTTGATCATGTGGAAGCGGGTCTTCTCGACCGATGTCGAGGCCGGATACAGCACGACCGGACACGACACCAGAGAGAGTTTCAGCGTGCCTTTCCAGTAGGCGCGGGGGGCCATTGCAATCTCCGGCATGGTTGGGTTTGGGAACTTCAACGGTTAGTATGGGTTTTCGTTCCGGGTATTGCGCGCAGGTGGCGCGGTGTGGATCGAGGTTTTGGCCGTGGCGTTGAAGAAGCCTGAGCACGTACCGGAAGAAGCGCGATTTCGGCAAGACCGCCGAGCCCTCCGGCGACGTCAAGGTCGCGCCCGCGAAGCAGCGGCGGTTTGTGATCCAGAAGCATGACGCGACGCGGCTGCATTACGATCTGCGGCTGGAGTTCGACGGCGTCTTCAAATCCTGGGCGGTCACCAGGGGCCCGTCGCTCGATCCGCACGACAAGCGGCTGGCGGTCGAGGTCGAGGACCATCCGCTCGATTACGGCGATTTCGAAGGCACCATCCCGGACGACCAGTATGGCGGCGGCACCGTCATGCTGTGGGATCGCGGCTACCTGGGAATCCGATGATCCCGAGCGCGGCTTCAAGAAGGGCGACCTGAAATTCACCCTGCATGGCGACAAGCTGCACGGCAGCTGGGTGCTGGTGCGGATGAAGGGCGACCGCTACGGCGGCAAGCGCACCAACTGGCTCCTGATCAAGCACCGCGACGAATTCGCCAAGGAGGGCGAGGCCAACGACATCCTCGACGAGGATCGCTCGGTGGCCTCGGGACGAGCGATGGCGCAGATCGCGCAAGGCAAGGGCAAGGCGCCAAAGCCGTTCATGCTGGCCAAGGGCAAGACAAAGCCGATGCGGTCTGGCAATCGAACCGGGGCGATGCGGCTGAGGCGCGCGCCAGCAGGAAAACGGCAGCACTGCGAGCCGCGCCGGAAACCAAGACCGCGTGCGCCAGCGCAAAGCGTCGAGCCGAAGAAGGTTTCCGCGATGCCGGATTTCGTCGCGCCGCAGCTTTGCGCCTCGGTCGAGCGGCCGCCGAACTCGGACGGCTGGTGCCATGAAGTCAAGTTCGACGGCTACCGCGTACAATTGCGGGTCGAGGATGGCGATGTCGGCGCTGAATGACCCGCAAGGGGCTGGACTGGACCGACAAGTTCGGCGCGATCGCGCAGGGCAGCGAAGTCGCTGCCCGATGCGCTGATCGACGGCGAGATCGTCGCGCTTGGATCCGCAACGGCGTGCCCGGACTTTCTCGGCGCTGCAGGCGGCGATTGTCGGACAGCAAGACCGAGCGACCTCATCTTCTTCGCGTTCGACCTGCTGTTTGCCAGTGGTGAGGATCTGCGCGCGCTGCCGCTGCGCGAGCGCAAGGCACGCCTGAAGCGCTTGCTGGAGCAGCGGAACGGAAAGGAAATGCTGATCCGCTACGTTGATCATTTCGAAGAACGCGGCGAAACCGTCACTGGAATCGGCCAGGAAACTGGAGCTGGAAGGCATCGTCTCCAAGAAGCTGGATGCGCCCTACCGCTCCGGACGCTCCGAAAGCTGGACCAAGGCCAAGATCCGCGGCGGACAGGAAGTGGTGCTGGGCGGCTGGAAGACCACCAACGGCAAATTCCGTTCGCTGATGGCGGGCGTCTATCGCGGCGGTCATCTGGCCTTCGTCGGCCTGGTCGGCACCGGTTTCGGGCAGGACGTCGTCCGGCGCATCATGCCGGCGTTGAAGGCGGCGGCCTCGGACAAGAGCCCGTTCGGCGGCAAGGATGCGCCGAAGAAGACCCGTGACGTGCATTGGCTGAAGCCTGAACTGGTCGCCGAGATCGAGTTCGCCGGCTGGACCGATGGCGGCAACATCCGGCAGGCCGCGTTCAAGGGGCTGCGGCAGGACAAGCCGGCGAAGGAGATACAGCGCGGAGAGGCCTGCCATGACCGGAAGTTGCAAAGCCCGTAGATGCAGGTCCGCGAAATCATCGGCGAACAAATCCGCCGAGGTGATGGGCGTCGCCATCTCGAAACCCGACAAGGCGCTGTGGCCCGATGGCGGCGACGGCGAGGCCGTGACCAAGCTCGATCTCGCGCGATATTTCGAAGCGGTCGGCGAATGGATGATCGGCCACCTCAAGGGCCGTCCGTGCTCGGTGCTCCGCGCGCCCGACGGCATCAACGGCGAAAACTTCTTCCAGCGCCACGCGCATGCCGGGCGGGTCCAATCTGCTGAAGCTCGCCAAGGTCGCGGGCGATCGCAAACCCTATTTGCAGATCGATCGGGTCGAGGGGCTGGCGGCGGTGGCGCAGATCGGCGGGCTGGAGCTGCATCCCTGGAATTGCGCGCCTGACGACTACGACACGCCGGGGCGGCTGGTGTTCGATCTCGATCCCGCGCCGAATGTTGAATTTTCGGAGGTGATCGAGGCCGCCAAGGACATGCGACAGCGGCTGACGGCGGTCGGCCTCGAAAGTTTCTGCAAGACCACCGGCGGCAAAGGGCCTGCATGTCGTGACGCCGCTGCTCCATGGCGCAAGGGACAAGGTCACCTGGAAGGAGGCCAAGGCCTTCGCGCAGGGCGTTTGCCAGTGGATGGCGAACGATGAGCCCGAGCGCTATCTGCTCAACATGTCGAAGAAGCTGCGCAAGGGAAAGATCTTCCTCGACTATCTGCGCAACGACCGGATGTCGACCGCAGTCGCCGTGCTGTCGCCGCGCGCGCGCGAGGGCGCCACCGTCTCGATGCCGCTGACCTGGCCGCAGGTGCGCGGCGATCTCGATCCGAAGAAGTACACGGTCCGCACCGGTGCCGTGCGCTGCTGGCCAAGACCAAGGCGTGGGACGGCTACGATGACGCGGCAGCGTCGATCAAGCCGGCGATGAAGAAGTTGGCGGGGAAGATTTAACCGTGGCGCTTCGCTGTCATACCCGCGAAAGCGGGGTATCAGTACGCCACGGCCTCTCGATCGATCACGAACGCCTCTGGAATACTGGATCGCCCGCCTTCGCAGGTGATGACAGTGCGATAAGAACGCAGATGGCCGGGACAAGCTCCGGCCATGACGCGACGAATGACGTTTGCAGATAACGCTGTCTCACAGCTTCCCGAGCAGCAACAGGATCAGCAGGATCACGATCACCAGCCCAAGCCCGCCGCCGCCGTAATAGCCGGTGCCGTAGAACGGTCCGCCGCCGATGCCGCTGAAACCGCCCAGCAGGGCGATGATGAGAATGATGAGAATGATGGTGCCGATTGACATGAAGTCTCTCCTCAGCCCGGACGGGCCGTTCTGTTTGTTCTGCCCTGAGGCGGAACAACAAACCGGAATCATCAAAGTTCCATTTTGCGCCGCGATAATGCGCGCGCCTCTTCTTTCGAACGCGCGTGCAATTACATGCAGTTGGATAAGAGAGGGATTTCTGCGATGACCAAACCGCTGGTGGTTTCCATCCCGCACAGCCTCGGACGCGAAGAAGCCATGCGCCGCCTGAAGACCGGGCTTGTCGCGCGCCGCTTCCAGCGTGCCGGTGCTGAGCGTCGACGAGGAGCGATGGGAAGACAACCGCATGATCTTCCGCGTTCGCGCCGCTCGGGCAGGCGGCGGCCGGCCATGTCGATGTCGCCGAGGATCACGTGCAGGTGGAAGTCGTGCTGCCGTGGCTGTTGCAGCGCTTTGCCGAGGTGGCGCAGGCCGCGATCCAGAACCGCGGCAAGCTGTTGCTGACCAAGAAAAGCTGATCGCCTAAGCGCGGCTGCGCTTGCGTGCCGGCTTTGCCGCGCCGTTGAATCTGGCTTTCAGCACGGCGACCGGCAGATGCGCCAGCAGATCCGACAGCCGCAACTGCGTGGCATCGGCATCCGCAAAGCCTTCCACCGCATAGCCGGCGACATCAAGCGCGGCATCGTAATTCTCCGGACCGGGCCAATGCCTGCCGCCGTCGGTCAACGGCGCAAACCAGCGCGCGACCACTGATGATCGCGGCCTCGCGGCCGCGCCGCCGGGCGAACGCGATGAAATGATCGCGGTGCGGCCCGCTCACTTCAAACGGCGCGTAATCGCCGTCCGTGAATACGTCGGCGAGTTCGGTTCGAAGCTTGAGCAGATGCCGTGTCCAGGCCAGCTTCAGATGACCGCTCGGCCACTCCTGCGACCAGCGCGGTCCCAATCCGGCGTCTTCCAGCGCGTCGAGCCGTCGCTGCGCGTTCGGCAAAGTCGACCGGCCGCCGGTTGTCGGGATCGACCAGTGAAAATCCCAAAGCTCCGTGCCCTGATAAAAATCCGGCACGCCCGGCATCATGGCCTTCAGCGTGATCTGGCTGAGCGAATTCAGTGCGCCCAGCAGCGACAGCCGCTGCGCCAGCGTTTGCAGCGCGTTGAGGAATTCGCCCGAGAGCGAAGGATCGAGAATTTTTGCGATGAAGCTCTTTACGCCCGCCTCATAGGCCACGTGGGGATTGAGCCAGCTCGTTTCCTGCTTGCCCTCGCGCGCGGCCTTCAGCGCATATTCCTGCATCCGCTCCGCAAACGAAGCGTCGTCCGGCTGCCATGCCCCGACTAGCGCCTGATACAGCATGTATTCGAATGTCGCCGACGGCGCGCGCAAATCGCCATCGACCGAAAGATGCGGCGCGTTGAGCAGCTTCCATCGGGCTACCGCGCTGGTCCATTCGCCCGGAATTTCCGCCAGCGCCATGATGCGTGCGCGCGCATCCTCGCCGCGCTTGGTGTCATGCGTCGCGGTCGCGGTCATGCCATGCGGCCATTCGCTGGCGCGGGTCTGCATCATCCCGTGAAAATCGCCGGCCGAAAGCGCCTTTGCGGCCGGATCGCCGCCGACCTCGTTGAGGGCGAGCAGGCGGTGGTAGCGGTAGAACGTGGTGTCCTCCAGCGACTTCGCCATCATGCGGGCCGGTGAACTGCTGCACCTTCAATGCGAAACGCCTGACGCGCGGCGCGCTGTGGTGCGCGCGCCCGGGTTTGATCAGGTCCATCGTCAGGGTGTCGCGCAGGAAAGTCGAAAATGCCGTCATCGGCGGCAAACCAGTCGCCGCGCGCCCGTTCGATCGTCTCCGATATCAGCTCGCGATCAAGCGCGGATGGGCCTGAGGATGTCAGGTAGGTGCGGTAGACCGGAAAGTGCAGCACGTAGAGTTCGAGCGCCTGCCGCAGGCTGTCGGCGGAATAGTCGCGGGTGGAGTAATGTCCGCTGGCGATCCGCGCCAGCAGGCGCGTCAGCACCGTGAATTCGCTGGTCAGCAGCGTTTCCAGCACGCGGCGTTTGGCCTCCTGCAGGATCGGCTCGAGTCTTGGCGACTGGTTGCTGATCTGCCGCCAGATCTCGTCGAGCGGCTCCAGGCCGCTGCCGTCGGTCAGCACATGGGTGATTGCGTTCAGCCACTCATAGCCGGTGGTGCCATGAACGCCGCTGAACGAGGGCAGCTTTTCGTGCTCGCCGAGAATTTTCTCGATCACCAGGTAGAACGGGCTGCCGCGTCCGCCCTGCGCCTCGCGGACCAGCCGGCGCAGGCGCTGGAAATATTGAACGGGATCGCGCAGGCCGTCGATGTGGTCGAGCCGCAAGCCCCGCAAGCTTTCCTTCCGCTATCAGCCGTTTGACCAGGCGATGGATCGCCTCGAAGGTGCCGGCGTCCTCGACGCGCAGGCCCGCCAGCGTATTGATGTCGAAGAAGCGCCGGTAGTTGATGTCGCTGGAAGCGAGCCGCCAGTGGCCGAGCTTGTAGTGCTGGCGTTCGAGCAGATGGTGCAGCGCGAGCGTCGGCGCGGTGCGATCCGGCCCGGCGCGATAGGCGTCCAGCCCGCGCGCGATGATATCAGCGCGCGCCGGAGATCGCTCTTCAACTCGGCCTTGAAGCCAGGCGCCTCCTTGCGGTTGGGGCGGCGCGGTCCCTGATAGTGCGAGGCCAGCGCAAGCATCGCCTTGCCGGGCGCGCTTTCCTCGGCGCCCGCCTCCTTGACGACCATGCGCAGGATTTCGCCGTAACGTTCCGGCGCGATCGGCAGCCGATGCTCGAAATACCAGGCCGAGAAACTGCCTTCACTCGGCGTCGTAGCGCAGTTCGATCTCGCCGTTTTCCAGCGCCTGCCCGTAGGACGAGCCGATGATCGGCAGCAGCACGCCGCCGCGGGCGCGGTAGCGGCAACTGCTCCCAGTCGATGTCGAAGGAGGCCGCGTGCGGCGAGGCCGGGACCCCATTCCAGCACGTCGAGCCACCATGGATTATCGGCAAAATGCACGCCGACATGGTTGGGCACGAAGTCGAGGATCAGCCCGAGATCGTGTTGCCGCAGCACGGCGCTCAAGCCGCTCGAAGCCGGCTTCGCCGCCGAGCTCCGGATTGAACTTGCGTGTGGTCGACGATGTCATAGCCATGCGTGCTGCCCTTGCGGGCGCTGCATGAAGGGCGAGGCATAGAGATGCGTGATGCCGAGCGCCTTCAGATAGGGCACCACGGCAGCGGCGGCGTCGAAATCGAAATCCGCCGACAAGTTGCAGGCGGTAGGTCGCGATCGGGATCGCCGGGGGCATTTTCCTATCCGATGCGCCAGAACACCGACCAAGGCGGGACGCTGTCGCCCAACTCGCTGCCCCAGATCAGGGTTCCCGCGGGTCCTCCGGGCGCATGGCTGATGGCCTGGTCCGACAGGTTGGCGAGCGAGGCGAAGCGTCGCGCCATCGCCCATCCGCCAGTTGGCCGTCAGCAGGCCATTGTCGCCCGCATGCGCCTCGCCGAAGGCGGCGCCCGCGAGCCGCGGGACGATCTCGCTGCCGGCGGATCGTTCAACAGGTCTCGCACCAGCGTCAGCCGCTTCCGCGCCGGCCGGCGCGTCGCGCTCGTCCCAGTCGAGCATCGGCGGATCGCGCGTCGATGGGTCGAGCGCGTCGGGCACCTCGTCGCCGATATTCCGCATAGGCCCAGGCATATTCAGCTGCGGCGGCCCTTGCGGACGGCGTCGGCGAGATCGCCGCCGAAATCGCAGAAGAACGGGAAGGGCGCCTTCGAGCCCCATTCCTCGCCCATGAACAGCATGGGAATGGATCGGCGCCAGCAGCAGCACTGTCAGCGCCGCCTCGATCGCCCGCGCATCCGCGATGCTTTCGAGCCGGTCGCCCAGCGCGCGATTGCCGATCTGGTCGTGGTTCTGCAGGAAGTTGATGAAGGCGACAGGCGCCAGATGGCCGCTCGGCTCGCCGCGCGTTGCCGCGGCGAAACGCCGACGGCTTCGCCCTGATAGACGAAGCCTGATGACGAGCGAGCGGGCGATGTCCGAGATCGGCGAGCGCTGGTAGTCGCACATAATAGCCCTGCTTCTCGCCGGTCATCAGCACGCGCCAGGCGTGATGATAGTCGTCGTTCCACTGCGCGCGATATTTGCCCTGCGGCGGATCCTGCGCCGGCGTCCAGAATGCTGGCGCGGTTGTCGCCGTTCTCGAGCACCAGATGAATGTGCCGGCCGGTTTCGGCGGCGAGCTTGCCGGCGGCGGCGCTGAGATCGTGCAGCAGCGACAGCCCGCCCGGCTCGACGATCGAGTTGACGGCATCGAGCCGCAGCCCGTCGAAGCGATAGTCGCGCAGCCAGTAGAGTGCATTCTCGATCGCAAAGGCGCGGACCTCTTGCACGCGATAATCGATCGCGCTGCCCCAGGGCGTCTGCGCTTCGGTGAAGAAGGAGGGCGCATAGCGGCCGAGATAATTTCCTTCGGGGCCGAAATGGTTATAGACCACGTCGAGCATCACCATCAGCCCGCGCAGATGCGCCGCGTCGATCAGCGCCTTGAGATCTTCGGGCCGGCCATAGGCGCTGTCGGGCGCGTACCACAGCACGCCGTCATAGCCCCAGTTGCGCGGAGCCTGCGAAATCCGCCAGCGGCATCAATTCCAGCGCGGTGATGCCGGTTTCAACGAGATGATCGAGCCTGTCGATCATGGCGCGATAGCTGCCTTCGCTGGTGAAAGTGCCGACATGGGCCTCGACGATCACGGCTTCCTGCCACGGCCGCCCGCGCCAGTTCGTGGCGCGCCACGGATAGGCTTGCGTGATCGATCACTTCGCTCGGGACCAAAGACGTCATCGGGCTGAAACGCCGACGCCGGATCCGGGCACGTCGATCTCGTCGTCGATGCGGAATTTGTAGCGCGCGCCGGCCTTCACGCCTGGCGATGTCGGCGGTGAAACCAGCCGTCCTCGCCGCGCTTCAGCGCGTGAGGTTTGCTCCAGCACGCACGATCGACGCGCTTCGCCGCCGGCGCCCACAGCCGAAACCGCGCGCCGTCCTTTGTCAGCCTGCGGGCCGAACTGCCGGTCATTCATGCCGCGCCCGCAAAGGCAAGCACCGACCGCGGCGGCGCTCTGGTCTCGGCGCCCGAGCTGAAGTCGGCGGTTGGTCTGTACTGGCCTCCGTGGTGTTCAGCACCTGCTGCCAGCTCTTGTATTCGGGCATCTGCGGCAATTTGAACGCCGATCTCTTCGGGTGCGGCGTTCAGCACGATAAAGATCGGCGCCTGCCCTTGTTCCATCGGCGCGAGCACATAGGCGAGGAATCGGCCTTCCGGAAAATTCCAGTCCGGCTTCCTTCATCTCCTCGGCCGCGGGCGTCAGCCACAGCACGCCATAGGAGCCATCCGTGCGTCGCCCATCGAGCCAGCGCTGACTGAACGGAGTTGCGCGAAGCGCCGGCGCAGCGCGGTCATGTGGCCGACGAAATCGGTGAGGTCGTCGCCTTGCTTGCCGAGGTTGTCCCAGCTCGACCCAGCCGGTCTCGTTGTCCTGGCAATAGGCGTTGTTGTTGCCGTTCTGCGAGTTGCCGACCTCGTCGCCGGCCAGCATCAGCGGCGTCCCTAGCGCGAGGAACAGGCAGGCGAGCTGGTTCTTGCGCAGCTGGCGGCGCAGCGCGACGATCGTCGGCGTCGTTGGTCGGGCCTTCGATGGCCGCAATTGTTGCTGTGGTTGTCGTTGGAGCCGTCGCGATTGTCCTCGCCGTTGGCCTCGTTGTGCTTCTCGTTGTAGCTGAACAGGTCGGCCAGCGTAAAACCGTCATGGACGGTGATGTGATTGACGCTGGCGCGCGGTCGCGCGGTTGTCGTGATGGAACAGGTCGGATGAGGCGGTCATGCGGCGCGATACCTCGCCGATCAGGCTGCCTTCGCCGCTCCAGTAGCGCCGCATCGCGCTGCGATAGCGGTCGTTCCATTCCGACCATTGCGAGGGAAACGCGCCGACCTGATAGCCGCCCATGCCGAGGTCCCACGGTTCGGCGACGAGCTTCACGGTTGCCAGCACCGGGTCTTGCCGTGATCGCGGTCAGGAACGAGGCATTGCGGTCGAAGCCGTTCGGCCCGCGCGCCAGCGTGGTGGCGAGATCGAAGCGAAAGCCATCGACGTGGCAGACCTCGACCCAGTAGCGCAGCAGATCCATCACCATCTGCAGCACGCGCGGATGGGTGAGGTTGACCGAACTGCCGCAGCCGGTGAAGTCGTCGTAGATAGCGCGGGTTGTCCGGCTGCAGCCAGTAATAGGAGGCGTTGTCGATGCCGCGGAACGACAGCGTCGGGCCGAGATGGTTGCCCTCGGCGGTGTGGTTGTAGACGACGTCGAGCATCACCTCGATGCCGGCGTCGTGCAGCCGCGCCACCGTGGTGCGGAACGCGTCGAGCGCGTTGTCCTGCGCGTAGCGCGGCTCCGGCGCGAAGAACGCCAGCGTGTTGTAGCCCCAGTAGTTCGACAGCTTCCTTTCGACCAGCACGCGGTCGTCGATCAGCCCGTGGATCGGCAGCAGCTCGATGGTGGTGACGCCGAGGCGCTTGAGATGGTCGATCATCGCCGGCGAGCGACAGCCCGCCATAGGTGCCGCGCAGGCCTGGCGGCACGTCGCCCGCGCTTCTGCGTCAGGCCCTTGACGTGCGCCTCGTAGATGATGGTGTCTTCCCAGGGGATGTTCGGGCGCATCTCGCGGCGGCCCCAGTTGAAGGTCTCGTCGACCACGACGGCCTTCGGCATGCCGCGGGCATTGTCGCGCCGGTCGAACGACAGATCCTCGCGTGCGCTGCCGGTGCGATAGGCGAAATGCGCGTCGCTCCACACCAGCCGCCCGGCGAGCCGCCTGGCATAGGGATCGAGCAGCAGCTTGTTGGCGTTGAAGCGGTGGCCGTGCTCGGGCGCATAGGGGCCGTGGACGCGATAGCCATAGAGCTGCCCGGGCGAGACGTCGTTGAGATAGCCGTGCCAGACGTCCTCGGTGCGCTCGGGCAGTTCGATGCGCTCGAGTTCGCGGCGGCCCTGGCTGTCGAACAGGCAAAGCTCGACCTTTTCCGCATTGGCGGAGAACAGCGCAAAGTTGGTGCCCCGTCCGTCCCAGCTTGCACCGAGGCGTGACGGACGTTCCCGCGGACAGTCGCATGCGTCAGCTTTCCGGTACGAGAAAGATCGCGGCCAGCGGCGGGATGGTCAGACTGAGCTCGGGCACGAGGCCGTCCAGCGTGCGGACTTCGCCGACATTGCCGACATTGCTGCCGCCATAATGCGCGGAGTCCGAATTGAGCACTTCGTGCCACTTGCCGGCGAACGGCACCCGGACGCGGTAGTTGTGATAGACGTTCGGCGAGAAATTCACGACCACGAGGCAGCGCGCGCGGGCGTCGTTGCCCTTGCGGATCCAGGCGAACACGTTGTGGCCGGCGTCGTCGGTGACGACCCATTCGAAGCCGGCCTGATCGCAATCCAGTCTCATGCAGCGCCGGCAGCGCTGCGATAGAGCCGGTTGAGGTCGCGGATCAGGTTCTGGATGCCGGCATGCTTCTTCTGCTCGAGCAGGTGCCAGTCGAGCGAGTGATCGTGATTCCATTCGCGCTCCTGGCCGAACTCGCAGCCCATGAACATCAGCTTCTTGCCGGGATGGCCGAACATGAAGCTGTAATAGGCGCGCAGATTCGCAAAGCGCTGCCAGTCGTCGCCCGGCATGCGGCCGAGGATCGAGCGCTTGCCGTGCACGACTTCGTCATGCGACAGCGGCAGGATGAAGTTTTCCGAAAACGCGTAGTGCAGGCCGAACAGGATGTCGCCGTGATGATGCTTGCGGTGGATCGGATCCTTGCTGATGTATTTCAGCGTGTCGTGCATCCAGCCCATGTTCCATTTGTAGCCGAAGCCGAGCCCGCCATATTCGACCGGGCTGCGACACCTGCGGCCATGCGGTGGATTCTTCGGCGGCCGTGGTGGCCTGCGGAAAATGCGCGAACACTTCGGTGTTGAAGCGGCGCAGGAAATCGATGGCTTCGAGGTTTTCGCGGCCGCCATATTTGTTCGGAATCCAGCCGCCGGCGGGCCGGCTGTAGTCGAGATAGAGCATCGAGGCGACGGCATCGACGCGCAGGCCGTCGACGCCGTAGCGGTCGAGCCAGAACAGCGCGTTGGAGACCAGGAAATTGACCACTTCGGTGCGGCCGTAATTGTAGATCAGCGTGCCCCAGTCGAGGTGGCGGCCCTGCAGCGGATTGGCGTGCTCGTAGAGCGCGGTGCCGTCGAAATGGCCGAGGCCGTGCGGATCGTCGGGAAAATGCCCGGGCACCCAGTCGAGCATCACGCCGATCCCTTCGCGATGGCAGGCATCGACCAGCGCGGCAAAATCCTCCGGCGTGCCGAACCGGCTGGTCGGCGCGTACAGCCCGGTCGGCTGATAGCCCCATGAGCCGTCGAACGGATGTTCGCTGACGGGCAGAAATTCGACATGGGTGAAGCCGAGATCGCGCGCATAGGCGCGGAAGCTGCTCGGCCAGCTCGCGATAGGTCAGCCATTCATTGTTGCCCTTGCGCCGCCACGAGCCGAGGTGAACCTCGTAGATCGACATCGGCGCGCTCAGCGCGTTGATGCCTGCAGGCGCCGGCCGTGGATGCGGCAATCTTGCTCTCGTCGACGACGATGGAGGCTGTCTTCGGGCGCATCTCGGCGGCAAAGGCCAGCGGATCGGATTTCAGCGGCAGATGCTGGCCGCTGCGGGCCGATGATGTCGAACTTGTAGTGGTCGCCGGCGCGGGCATGCGGCATGAACAGCTCCCAATAGCCGACGCCGCGCACCCGCATCGGATGCCGCCGTGCGTTCCAGAAATTGAAATCGCCGACCACGCTGACGCGCCGCGCATTCGGCGCCAGCACCACGAAGGCCACGCCGTCGACGCCGTCGAGCGTCATCGGATGCGCGCCGAGCTTGTCGTAGATCCGCTGGTGGGTGCCTTCGCCGAGCAGATAGAGGTCGAAGTCGCTCAAGACGGGCGGGAAGCGGTAGGGATCGTCGAGCTCGACCACGTTGTCGCCGAAGCGGGCGCGGAGCTGGTAGCGTTTGGAGCCGTTCGGCAGCGCGCCGGCAAACAGCCCGGCGTCGTGGATCCGCGCCAGCGGCGCCGTTTCGCCATGCTCGCCGATCGCCTCCGACGTTGCGACGCCTCGGGCAGGAACGCGCGCACCACGTTCTGTCGCCCTCGGTGTGGAGGCCGAGATAATGAAACGGATCGGAGTGCCGGCCCTCGATGATCGCATAGGCCTCGGCGGGCAGTTTGGTCATGCGGCCTCGTTCGGATTGTTGCGACAGTATCCGGAGTGATTCCGGTCAGCGGCACGCGCAGCCAGTCGGGCCGGTAGCGCCAGCTCGTATTCGATCTCGTAGAAGGCCTTCTCGAGCAGGAAGAAGTTCAGCATCCGCTCGGCCGCATGCAGGATCGGCCGGCCACAGCCGCTGATTGGCCGTGATCTCGCGATAGGCTGCCAAGGAATGCGGCCGTGGCGCGTTCGCGCCAATCCGCCAGCGCCGCAGCGCAGCTTGCCGTGCTCGTCGTGCGCCACCTTGAGCGCGCGCTCGAGCGCGGCGGTGGCCGAATAGTCGATCGAGCGGACCAGGCCGGCGACATCGCGCGCCGCCGGCGCCTTGCGGCGGCGCTCGGCGATCGAGCGCCGCGGCTCGCCCTCGAAATCGATGATGAAGATGTCGTCCTTGACGATCAGCATCTGGCCGAGATGGAAGTCGCCGTGGTGGCGGATGTTGAGCGCCGTCGATATCGCGCGGCAGCAGCGCGCTTCAGGCGATCCGGCAGGCGCCGCGCTGCTGCCAGCAACTGGTCGGTCAGCGCACGATCGGCTTCCCTCAGCGTATCGCGCCGTTGCCTCAGCGCGTCGAACACGCGCTCGGCGCGCGCCAGCATATCGTCGATCCAGCGCTGCACGTCCTCGGGCCGCGTCGGCTCCGGCGCAAAGTCGGCGAATGTCGCTGCTGGCCGGCGAGCGCGATGTGCATTTCGGCGACGCGCCGTCCGGTCTGCGACATGTAGCGCAAGATAGGGACCTTGTCCCTCGCTCTCGCCGGGATGTTCGCTCGCCGCCAGCAGGCGCTGCTCGTCGACAAAGCGATCGAGATAGGCCGACGTCACGGTCCAGGCGTCGCCCTGATTGGGCGACGAAGGCATGGACGACGCCGATCGCGCTCCTGCTGTCGCCCTCGACCAGTTCGACGCTGCCGAGCAGGGCCGGCGTGTTGGCAAAGCCCGCGACCTCGGTGAGAAAGCGCCCCATCTCGATCTCGGGATTGATGCCGGGCTCGCAGCTTGCGATAGATCTTGACGACATAGTCGTTGTCGACCAGCGCCGTGCTGTTGGACTGCTCGGTGTCGACGGCGCGGATGCGCTCGGGCTGCTGGATCGGCCTGATCGGTGAAGCTGGCTGGTCGGCCTGAATTCGAAGCCGCAAGCCCTGTTCGTTCCTCCTCGACAGTCGAGCGATTGCGCGAGATTGCGCAGCAGCAGCGCGATGAAGATCTGGTCGGTGGCGACATCGAGCAGCGTGCCTTCGCGGGCGCCCTGCCGGACGGCAGCCAAGCGCGTGCGGGTTGTAGCGCTCGCGGTCGAAGCGCACCCACTCGATCTGCATCGGCAGCACGTAGCGCGCTGCTTGACGCCGCGCTGCGTCGTCTCGAAGAAGGCGAGCCAGGGCCGGTTGTCGCCGATGTCGCAGAACGGAATGGCCGAGGTCAGCGTCGGATGGATCGCCTTCGGCGAGCGCTCCGGATACCAGCGGGTTCGCGCCAGATGCCCCGGCAGCACGTCGCGTTCGAACACGCCGCGGGTGCGCGCCAGCGACACCCAGGTCGCGTTCGAGCGGCACCACCAGCGTTTCGAATTCGGGCACGACGCGCTGGCGCGCACGGGCTCCGACTTGTCGCGCTCCTGCAGCTGGAACCAGTAGAAGCCGTAAGGCGCCAGCGTGATCATGTAGGGCAGTTCGCCGATCGCCGGGAAGCGGGTGCGGCCGAGCATTTCCAGCGGAATGCGGTCCTTCCAGGCCGAAAGATCGAGTTCGGTGGCCTGCGCCGAGCGCGACAGGTTGGCGACGCAGAGGATGACCTCGTCGCTGATACTGGCGCACATAGGCGCAGCACCGAGCGGTTTGCCGGGCGGATGAACGTCATGGTGCCGCGGCCGAAGGCGAGCGTGGACTTGCGCACCGAGATCAGCCGCTTGGTGGCGCTGAGCAGCGACGACAGGCTGCGCGACTGCGCCTCGACGTTGACCGACCTCATAGCCATAGACCGGGATCCATGATGGTCGGCGCGTAGAGCCGCGCCGGATCGGCGCGCGAGAACCCGCCATTGCGGTCCGGCGTCCATTGCATCGGCGTGCGCACGCCGTTGCGGTCGCCGAGATAGATGTTGTCGCCCATGCCGATCTCGTCGCCGTAATAGATGATCGGCGTGCCCGGAAACGACAGCAGCAGCGAGTTCATCAGCTCGATCTTGCGCCGGTCATTGTCCATCAGCGGCGCCAGCCGGCGGCGGATGCCGACATTGATGCGCGCGCGCGGATCGTTGGCGTAGGTCGACCACAGATAGTCGCGCTCGACGTCGGTGACCATTTCGAGCGTCAGCTCGTCGTGGTTGCGCAGGAACAGCGCCCACTGGCAGTTGCTCGGGATGTCCGGCGTCTGGCGCAGGATGTCGGTGATCGGAAAGCGGTCCTCCTGCGCGATCGCCATGTAGATGCGCGGCATCAGCGGGAAGTGATAGGCCATGTGGCATTCGTCGCCGCGGCCGAAATATTCCTGCACGTCCTCCGGCCATTGATTGGCCTCCGCCAGCAGCACCTTGCCCTTGGCGTAGGCGTCGAGCTCGGCGCGCAGCTTCTTGATGATGGCGTGGGTCTCGGGCAGGTTCTCGTTGTTGGTGCCGTCGCGCTCGCACAGATAGGGGATGGCGTCGAGACGGAAACCGTCGACGCCGGTGTCGAGCCAGCGCTTCATCACCTGCACGAGCGCGCTGACCACGCGCGGATTGTCGAAATTGAGGTCCGGCTGGTGCGAGAAGAAGCGGTGCCAGTAGAACTGGCCGGCTTCGGGATCCCAGGTCCAGTTCGACTTCTCGGTGTCGGTGAAGATGATCCGCGTGCCCGGGTATTTCTGGTCGGTGTCGCTCCAGACATACCAGTTGCGCGCGCTCGATTTCGGATCGCTGCGGCGGGCGCGCTTGAACCAGTCGTGCTGGTCGGAGGTGTGATTGATGACGAGCTCGGTGATGACGCGCAGACCGCGCCGCTTGGCTTCGACGATGAAGCGGCGGAAATCCTTCATGGTCCCGAAATCGGGATTGATGTCGCCGTAGTCGGCGATGTCGTAGCCGTCGTCGCGGCCGGGCGACGGATAGAACGGCAGCAGCCACAGCGCGGTGACGCCGAGGTCCTGCAGGTAGTCGAGCTTCTCGGTCAGCCCGGCGAAATCGCCGATGCCGTCATTGTTGCTGTCGGCGAAGGCCTTGACGTGAAGCTGATAGATGATGGCGTCCTTGTACCAGAGCTCGTCGCCGTCAGGTCGGTGATCGGCAAGTTCGTTTGCGTCGATCGATGGCAACAGGTTCATGGCGGCGCCCCTCACGCCAGGCAGCGAAACAGCACGGCGGGATCGCGCGACCGGATCGATCCGCAGGCGGATGCCGCCCCATTCGATCGGGTACCGTTCGCCGGTGATCGAGGTTTTCCAACCGCCGCGACGTTGCGGCGGTCGCCGTCGGCGGCCGACCTGGACGTCGCCGAGCGGCAGCCAGAATTCGTGCACGTCGCGCGACAGCGCGATCGCGACCGCGACGCGTGTTGGTCTGATCGACCGATTCTTGACGAAGCCGATGACGTTGCCGTCCTCGATCGCGAAGGAAGCGCAGATTGGCTGGTCTGCTGCAGCGCCGCGTTGCCGCGGCGGGCGCGGTTGAGATCGCGGATATAGGGCTTGATGTTGCCCGGCTTGTCCCAGTCCCGCACCTTGATCTCGTATTTCTCGGAATCGAGATATTCTTCCCGGCCCGGGATCGGCTCGTGCTCCAGCAGTTCGAAGCCGTTGTAGATGCCGTAGGTGCTCGACAGCGTGGCGGCCAGCGCGACGCGCGACTTGAACATCCAGGGCTCGCCGCTCTGCAGATGATAGGGCAGGATGTCGGGCGTGTTGACGAAGAAATTCGGCCGATAGTAATCGCGCTCCGGATAGCGCGGTCAGCTCGTTCAGATATTGCTCCAGCTCCCAGCTGCTGCGTGCGCCAGGTGAAATAGGTGTAGGACTGCGTGAAGCCGAGCTTGGCCAGGCCCCTTCATCAGCTTCGGCCGCGTAAAGGCTTCGGCGAGGAAGATCACGTCGGGATGGCGGAGCTGGACCTCGTGGATCAGCCATTCCCAGAATCGGAAACGGCTTGGTGTGGGGATTGTCGACCCGGAAAATCTTGACGCCCTGATCGATCCAGAACAGCACCACGTCGCGCAGCGCATCCCACAGCGCGCCGGCGTCTTCGCCGACGAAAGTCCGGGTTGACGATGTCTTCGTATTTCTTCGGCGGATTTTCCGCATAGCGCATCGAGCCGTCCGGCCGGCGCTTGAACCATTGCGGATGCTGCTTGAGCCAGGGATGATCGGGCGAACATTGCACGGCGAAGTCGAGCGCGACTTCCATGTCGATGCTGCTTGGCAGGCCGCGACGAAGGCCGCGGAAATCCTCCAGCGTGCCCAATTCCGGGATGCACGGCATCGTGGCCGCCTTCGGCCGCGCCGATGGCATAGGGACTGCCGGGATCGCCTTGCTGCCGCCGTCACCGCGTTGTTGCGGCCCTTGCGATTGGTCGTGGCCGATCGGATGGATCGGCGTGAGATAGACGACGTCGAAACCCATCGCCGCGACATCGGGCAGGCGCGCGATGCAATCCTTGAAGGTGCCGTGCTGGCCGGGCATCTTGCCCTGGCTGCGCGGCACCATCTCGTACCAGGCGCCGAGCCGCGCCCGCGGCCGGTCCGCGACCAACGGAAACAGCTGCGATCGCGTCAGGTCGGGCCGCAACTGGCTTTCGGCCATGGCGTCCTTCAATTCGGCTGTCAGCAGCGGCGCGGCGTCGCCGGTCTGCAGATAGTCCTCGCATTGCTTGCAGGATGACGGCGGTCGCGCGGCCGGTCCGCCGGCCTGCGCCTTGGTGAGCATGCCGGCGCCTTCGATCGCGTCGAGGGTGAAGGTCGGCGCCGGCCTTCTGCTTCAGCTCGAATCCGTGCCGCCAGGTCGCGAATTCGTCGGTCCAGGCCTCGATCGCATAGACATAGCGTCCGGGCGCGTCCGGGCACGAACGAGCCGCTCCAGCGGTCGTTGCTGTGCATGGGTCATCGGCTCGCGCCGCCATTCCCGGTCCCGCTCGCGACGCCAGACCAGCGACGCGGCCGCCACATCATGCCCGTCGCGATAGATGTCGGCCCAAACTTCGACGCGCTCGCCGACGATCCGCTTCACCGGAAAGCGGCCGCCGTCGATCAGCGGATAAACGTCTTCGATATGGAAAGCGCCGCGTCGCAGCGCTCGACAGTTTGAGTTGTTTTGTTCACGGTGATGCCGCCATTGACATGGAAATGACGTCCGTTTCGTTTGCGGGAAAGGAGACGCTCCGGACTTATATACAAAGCCGCTCGTCGGGCATTGGTTCCCGAGGAACGGCGGGCGGGCTAGAGAGTTAAACACCGGCTATCCTCTTCCTGCATCTAGACAATTTCGCGACGCCTCCTCACCGTTGCGTGCAAACCGCGTGCCGAATGGACCTTTACACCAAAGCCAAAACCTCGGAATCCAGACCGAATTTATCGACGGTCAGGGTCACCGCCGTGTGACGGATGCCGGCGGCGCTGAAAATCATCCTCGATGCCCTGCCGGCTCGGCGTCCGCGCCGGTTGCTCGACCAGCCGGTGGTGGTCCGGTCCGGTCAGCCCGCGCGACCGAACTTGCAGCCGATGCTGCCAGCTCGCCGCTGCGCTGGAAAATCATGGCGGGCCCTAAGGTTATCGCGCGAGGCGAGACCTCGCGACCGCGTCATCGTCTGGCCGCAGGATCTGCCTGTGGGTTCGTACCGGCTGCATCTGACCGATGCCTCCGTCGGTCACCGAAGAAGCTGCCGCTGATTGTGGCGCCGCCAAGGGCGTTCGGCGGCGATTTCGACCGCTGCTGGCTGCTCGGCGGTCCAGCTCTATGGCGTCCGCTCGGCGCGCAACTGGGGGATCGGGGATTTCACCGACCTCGAGGGCTGATCGAACTGGCCGCGCCAATCTGGGGCGGACGGCGTCGGCCTCAATCCGCTGCACGCGCTGTTCGACGACCGGCCCGGCGATTGCAGCCCCTATTCGCCGAACAGCCGGCTGTTTCTCAACGCGCTCTATATCGACGTCGAAAAGCTTCCGGAATTTCACCCGGTGCCTACGCCGGAAGCAGCGATGCGCATCGCGCGGCTGCGGGCGAGCGATATCGTCGATTATGCCGCCGTCGCCGGACTGAAATGGCGGGCGCTGCGATCGGCGTTCGACGCCTTCAAGGCCAATCCCGAAGCCGAGCGCCGCGCAGGATTTCGAACAATTTCGCGCCGAGCGCGCGCCGCTGCTGTCGCGCTTCGCCTGCTTCGAGGTGCTGCGGCACAAATTCAACAAGCCCTGGTGGGAATGGCCGGAGGAGTGGCAGCAGCCAGACGATGCCAGATGCGCCGGACTGCGCGACGGGCGCCGATGCAGCCGAAATCGAATTCGTCGAATTCGTGCAATGGACTGCCGACCGGCAGCTGCAGGCCTGCCGGCGATCTTGCGCACCGGCTCGGCATGAAGGTCGGGCTCTATCTCGATGTCGCGGTCGGCGTGCAATCCGGACGGTTTCGATGCCTGGAACGAGCAGGCGGCGATTTCGCGCCATCTCGCGCGTCGGCGCGCCGCCGGATCCGCTCGAATACCGCCGGCCAGGACTGGGGCCTCGCGGGCTTCAACGCCGCCGGTCTCGAGATCCAGATCGTTCGAGCCGTATCCGCGAGATGCTGCGGGCCTCGATGCGCCACGCCGGCGCGATCCGGCTCGATCATGTGCTGGGCCTGAAGCGGCTCTATCTGGTGCCGCACGGCTTTGGCCGCCGACAACGGCGTCTATGTGCAGATGCCGTTCGAGGCGCTGCTGGCGGCGACCGCGCAGGAAAGCGTGGCGCATCGCTGCGTCGTGATCGGCGAGGACCTCGGCACCGTGCCGGAGGGCTTTCGCGAGCAGATGGCCGATTGGGGCATCTGGTCGTATCTGGTGATGATGTTCGAGCGCGACGATCACGGCTCGTTCCGCGGCATCGACCATTACTCGGCCGAACGCGCTCGTCACCTTCAACACCCACGATCTCTCGACCTATGCCGGCTGGCGCTCGCTTCAGCGATCTCGAAGCTGAAGCGCTCGCTCGGCATCGATCCCGGCGAAAGCGACGATGCGCGCTGGCATGCGCTTGGCCATGCTGGACGACGTGCTGCGTCATCACGCCATCGACCGCCACGATCTCTATTCCGTCGCTGAGCTTTCCTGGCGCGGACCAAGTCCCGGCTGCTCGCGATCTCGCTGGAGGATCTGTTGGGCGTGCTCGACCAGCCCAACATTCCCGGCACCGTCGACGAGCATCCGAACTGGCGGCGGCGGCTGCCGGTGTCGATCGAGCAGATTGCTTCCGCCGATCGACGTCGCCGCGCTCAAGACGCGCGACGCGCGAGCGGTCGCGCGCGGCGAGCTGATTTAACGCGGTGAAGCGACCTTGTCGTGCCAGGATCGAAGATTATGGGCTGATCGGCGATTGCGAGACCGCGGCGCTGGTCGGCCGCGACGGATCGATCGACTGGCTGTGCTGGCCGGCCTTCGATTCTGACGCCTGTTTCGCCGCACTTGCTCGGCACGCGCAAGCACGGCCGCTGGCTGATCGCGCCCGCGGAGGAGGTCACAGAATCCTCGCGCCGCTATTGGGACGACACCCTGATCCTGGAGACGCGCTTCGAGACCGCAGACGGCGCCGTCGCGCTGATCGACTTCATGCCGCCGCGCGGCAACGCCTCCGACGTGGTCCGGCTGGTGCGCGGCGTGCGCGGCCGGGTCAGGCTGCGGATGGAACTGGTGATCCGCTTCGGCTTCGGCGCCGACATTCCCTGGGTCAAGCAGAACCGAAGACGGCACCGCGCTGCTGGCGATTTGCGGGCCGGACATGACGGTGCTGCGAACGCCGGTCGAGACCCGCGGCGAGGACCTGACCACGGTGGCCGATTTCGAGGTGGGCGAGGGCGAGACCATGCCCTTCGTGCTCACCTATGGGCCCTCGCATCTGCCGGTCCCGGCGCCGATCGATCCCGCGCATGCGCCTTGCAGGACACCGAAGATTTCTGGACCGAATGGTGCAGCCGCTGCACCTATGAAGGCGATGGCCGCGATCTCGTGATGCGCTCGCTGATCACGCTGAAGGCGCTGACCTATGCGCCGACCGGCGGCATCGTCGCGGCGCCGACCACCTCGCTGCCGGAAAAGCTCGGCGGCGCGCGCAACTGGGACTACCGCTTCTGCTGGCTGCGCGACGCCACCTTCACGCTGCTGGCGCTGATGAACTCCGGCTATACCGAGGAAGCCGCCGCCTGGCACAACTGGCTGCTGCGCGCCGTGGCAGGCTCGCCGGCCAACATGCAGATCATGTACGGCATCATGGGCCAGCGGCGCCTCGCTGGAATGGGAGGCCGCCTGGCTGCCCGGCTACGAAGGCGCGCAGCCGGTGCGCGTCGGCAACGCCGCGCATGCGCAGCTGCAGCTCGACGTCTATGGCGAGCTGATCGACGCCTTTCATCAGTCGCGCATGGCCGAGCTCGAGCTCGACGAAGGCTGCTGGGCGCTGGAATGCGCCGTGCTGGAGCATCTGGCGGAGGTATGGGACCAGCCCGATCACGGCATCTGGGAGCGGCGCGGCGACGGCAGGCATTACGTCTCGTCGAAAGTGATGACCTGGGTTGCGTTCGATCGCGGCATCAAGAGCGCCGGAACAGTTCGGCTTCGAGGCGCCGCTCGACACGCTGGCGGACGCTTGCGCGATGCCATCCACCGCGACGTCTGCGACAAACGGCTTTGATCGCGAGCAGAACTGCGTTCGTCGAGATCCTACGGCTCGAAACTGCTCGATGCCAGCATCCTGCTGCTGCCGTCGGTGGGCTTCCTGCCGCCGTCGGACCCGCGCGTGCGCGGCACGCTCGCGGCGATCGAGAAACATATGATGCGCGACGGCTTTGTGCTGCGGCACGATCCCCGCGAGGTCTCCGAGGAGAAGCAGCCGATCGAAGGCGCGTTTCTCGCCTGCAGCGCTTTGGCTCGCCGACGCCTATGTGCTGGCGGGCGAGATCGCCAAGGCGCAGGCGCTGTTCGACCGCGTGGTCGGCGGTCGCCAACGATCTCGGCCTGCTGGCGGAGGAATTCGATTCCGGCGATGACGGCCGCCAGACCGGCAATTTCCCGCAGGCGCTGACGCCATATCGCGCTGATCAACACCGCGCAAAATCTCAGCGCACGCCAAGAAGGCGACCGAGAAGCCGGCGATGGCGGTCGGAATAGCGATCGATTTTCTCTCCGTCATTCCGGCGCGCGTCTCTAGTTTCGTAGGGTGGGCAAAGCGAAAGCGTGCCCCGCCATCAGGAATAAGCCATTTCAGTGGAGAAATGGTGGGCATGGCGCAAGCGCGCCTTTGCCCACCTGCGAAAAGCTGATCTCGCTCTTCGTCTTTCCGGGGTGCGCCTCATAGGCGCAGGGCAGAATCAACCGTCGGGCCGCAGAGTGCATGGTGAAATGGATTCAGGCTCCGGCCCTGCGGGCTGCCCCGGAATGACGGCGATATCAGGCGCGCGCAATGCTGACTGCCCGAAACGCAACTCCCCGAAAAAAATCGCGCGAGCCGGCATCCGTCTTCGACCGCCGCAGGCTCGGGCTGGGCGGAGCCTGCTTTCATGGGAGAAACGGCGATCGGACACCGGCTCAGGCTTTCTGACGAACAGCACGCCCGACGGACAAAGCCGGTTCGCCGCGCGAGAGCTGAGAGTTCCGCCGATTTATCCCTTCAGGCGCGCTTGGTACGGCGCACCGCGGGCGCCGCGGGATCGTCTTACAGTGAGCTGTTCAGCACAGTCGCCATCGCGGCAGCTTAACCGTCGCGCTCGCTGCTGTCGGTGACATGCGTCGCGCGGCTTCTTGACGTCGTCGGCGGCGTTGCCCATCGCGAACGAGATGCCGCTTCTGGCGAACATCGCGAGATCGTTCTGCATGTCGCCGATGGTCGCGACCGCGTCGGTCGAAATGCCCGAGCCGTTTCGGCGATCGTCTCGACGAAGGTGCCCTTGTCGTGGCCGGGCGGCGTGACGTCGAGATAATAGGTCTGCGAGCGGACCGCGGTGGCCTTCGTGCCGACCGCCTCCTGCATCGCGGCTTCGCAGCGCTGCAGCAGCGGCGCATCGGAGCTGGCGCCGACGATCTTGCAGGCGCTGGTCAGATGAGGTGTGAAATCCGCGACGATGGTCGGATCGTGCTTGATCGCGCGCTTCTCGTGCGGAACGTATTCGCCGTCCGGGTTGCGCGTCAGCCATCGGTCGTTGGTGAACAGCCAGATATCGACGCCGAATTCGCGTCAGCAGATCGATGCTGCGCTGCGCGATGTGCGGGCGGGATCGAGATGCTGCTCGATCGGCTTCAACTGCGGCATCGACGATCGAGCTGCCGTTGAAGGCGCCGACCGGCAGCGTGATCGCCAGCGGCTCGATCAGAAACCCATGCCGATGGTCGGCCGGCTGGAGACGATGGTGAAGCCGATGCCGGCCTCATGCAGCTTGCGCGCGCGCGGCCTTGGCGCGCGTCGGTCAGGATCTTGTCCCTGGTCAGCAGCGTGCCGTCGACATCGGAAACGACGAGCGCGATGCGGGTCATGAGGGCAAGCCAGCTGTGATGCCAGTTGGCTGGATGATGTCGTCGACGATCGCCTCGACCGGCGCGTCGATCGACACGGTGACGGGATGTTCGCTCGCGTCCGGCGGCTCCAGTGTCTTGAACTGGCTGGCCAGCAGGCCCGGCGGCATGAAGTGGCCCTTGCGCGCGGCGAGCCGGCCTGCGATCAGATCCTGCGTGCCCTTGAGAAAGACGATGCGGACGTCGTGCGCGTCCGTGCACGAGGATGTCGCGATAGGCGCGCTTCAGCGCCGAGCAGGCGATCACGGCACGCTCGCCTGCCCGGCAGACGCGGTCGATCTCGTCGGCGATCGCCTGCAGCCAGGGCCAGCGGTCCTCGTCGGTGAGCGGATGGCCGGCGCTCATCTTCGCGACATTGCCTGGCGGATGAAACCGGTCGCCGTCCTCGTAAGCGCCAGCCCAGCCGCGTCGGCCAGCTTATCGGCGATGGTGCTCTTGCCCGAGCCGGAGACGCCCATCACGACCAGCGCGCAGGGCGGTTGCCGTATCATCGCCACGAAAATTCTCCGGCAGCGCCGGCCTGATCGACCAGCCAGATCGTCTCGCCGATCGAGCGCGCGCGGTTCGCCGGCAGGTTCTCGCCGTCGAGCACGCGCGTCAAGATCGCGCGCTTGTCGGCGCCTGCGACCTCGAACAGCATTTCGCGGCAGGAGCGAGCGCCGGCAAGCGTCAGCGTGACCGCGGGCACGAACGGCTCGACATTGCGCCCTGGGCACGCCGACCACCCAGCGACTCGGTTTCGTCGAGCGCCGGATAGCCGGGAAACAGCGAGGCGGTATGGCCGTCCGGGCCCGACGCCCATCAGCACGAGATCGAACAGCGGGCGGGCGGGGTCCAGCTCGTCCGCGCCATAGAATGACTTGCAGCTCGCGCTCGTAGCGCGCTCGGCGCTTCGTCGGGATCGGCGAGTGTCGGTCGCGAATCGGATGGATGTTGGCGGCCGGCGCATACTGATCGAGGAAGATCCGCCGCGCCATGCCCATGTTGTTGAGCGGATCGTCTGGCTGGCACGAAGCGCTCGTCGCCGATGAACCAGTGCACGCGGTCCCACGGGATCCTGCTGCGATAGGCATCGGTCGCGAGCAATTGATAGAGCTGCTTCGGGCTCGATCCGCCGGTCAGGCAGATCGCGATGCGGCCGCCATTTGCGCCCATTCTGCGCGAGCACGCGCTCCGCGGCCGTCTTCGCCAGCGCCGCCGGATCGGCGACCGCGATGATCATGGCGATTGATCGTTCGGCAGCCATCTGCTAACCGAGCTTCCGCCAGCTGCGGCCGTCGCGCCTCAACAGCTCGTTGGCCGCTTCCGGGCCCTTCGCTGCCGGCCTTATAGAGCTGCAGCCCGTTGCCGCCGGCCTTCTTCCAGGCATCGAGAAACGGCTGCACCGCCTGCCAGCCGGCCTCGACGCTGTCGGCGCGCTGAAACAGGATGTTGTCGCCGATCATGCAGTCGTAGATCAGCGTCTCATAGCCGGTGCGACGGCTCGGCCTTGAAGTAATCCTTGTAGCGGAATTTCATCTCGACGCCGTCGATCGTCGATCGTCGGACCCGGCACCTTGGTGTTGAACTGCAGCGCGATGCCTTCGGTCGGCTCGGTCGACGATCACCAGATAGTTCTGCGACAGCCGATCGACCGGCGTGTCGCGGAACATCGCGAACGGCGCCTGCTTGAACTTGATCGCGATCTCGGTGCGCTTGGCGCCGAGCGCCTTGCCGGTGCGCAGATAGAACGGCACGCCGGCCCAGCGCCAGTTGTCGATGGTCAGCTTCAGCGCGGCATAGGTCTCGGTGGTGCTGCCGGGCTTGACGTCCTCGGTCTTGCGATAATCCTCGATCTCGGTGTCGCCGATCTTGCCGCCGCGATATTGCGCCGCGCACCGAATTGTGCAGCGCCTCCGCTTCGCTCTGGGTCTGGATCGCCGCCAGCACGTCGGCCTTCTCCGAGCGCACCGAATGCGCGTCGAAGCGCGATCGGCGGCTCCATCGCGACCAGCGACAGCAGCTGGAACAGATGGTTCGGCACCATGTCGCGCAGCGCGCCGGTTGCGTCGTAGAAGCTGCCGCGATGGCCGACGCCGAGCTTCTCGTCGACGGTGATCTGGACGTGGTCGATGTGGTTGCGATTCCAGATCGGCTCGAACATGCCGTTGGCGAAGCGCAGCACCAGGATGTTCTGGACCGTTTCCTTGCCGAGATAGTGATCGATCCGGTAGATCTGGTGCTCAGTCGACGAGTTTCAGCAGTTCGCCGTTCAGCGCCTTGGCCGAGGCGAGGTCGGTGCCGAACGGCTTTTCGATCACCAGCCGCCGCCACGCGCCGTTTTCCGCTCAGCATGCCGGTACGGCCGAGTTCCCGGCTGATCGGCAGGAACGCGTTGGGCGGCGTCGCGAGATAGAACAGGCGGTTGCCGCCGGTTTCGCGCGCGGCCTCGAGCCTGTCGAGCTGTTCGCGCAGCGCTGTCGAACGAGGCCGGGTCCTTCGGATCGGCCTCGATGCAGGTGACGCATGCCAGCAGCCGCTTGGCGACCGCGTCGTCGACCGGGCGGGTGGCGAATTCGGCGCAGGCCGTTCATCAGGCTGTCGCGCAGCTCGTCGCTCGACATGCGCCTTGCGGGCGACGCCGACCACGCAGAATTTGTCCGGCAGCAGGTCGCTCGCCGCGAGGTTATAGAGCGCGGGAACACCAGCCGGTGCGCGAGGTCGCCGGTGACGCCGAAGATCGACGAAGGAGCAGGGATCGGGCTTCTTTGCGTCCGACTGTCTGTCACCGTTATCTCGACTTCGGTTTGACGATTTGAGGCGTCCTGCCGTGCGGCTCTGCTGTGCGGCTCCTTGTGGCCGCCGAAACCGGCGCGCATCGCGGACAGGATCTTTCTCGGCAAAGGTGTGGTCCTTGCGCGAGCGGAAGCGCGCGAACAGCGCCGCGGTCAGCACCTCGGCCGGCACGGCCTCGTCGATCGCGGCATTGACGGTCCAGCGGCCCTCGCCGGAATCCTCGACAAAGCCGGAATAATTATCGAGCGTATGGTTTTCGGCGAGCGCGGAGGCAGTGAGATCGAGCAGCCATGACGGGATCACGCTGCCGCGCCGCCAGACCTCGGCGATGTCGGCGATATCGAGATCGAAGCGGTGCTCTGGCGGGCAGCGCCTCGATGTTGGCGTTCTTCAGGATGTCGAAACCCTCGGCATAGGCCTGCATCAGGCCGTATTCGATGCCGTTATGGATCATCTTGACGAAATGGCCGGCGCCGACCGGGCCGGCGATGGATATAGCCCTGCTCGATCCGCGGGATCGCGGCCCGTCGCGCCCCGGCGTGCGCGGGATGTCGCCGATGCCCGGCGCCAGCGCCGCGAAGATCGGGTCGAGCCGGTCGACCACGGCCTTGTCGCCGCCGATCATCATGCAATAGCCGCGCTCGATGCCCCAGACGCCGCCGGAGGTGCCGACGTCGACATAGTGGAGGCCGCGCTCCTTCAGCGCCTTGCCGCGGCGGACGTCGTCCTGCCAGAAAGGTGTTGCCGCCGTCGATGATGGACGTCGCCGGGCTGCATCAGCTTCGACAGCGCGTCGATGGTGGCCTCGGTGATCTTGCCGGCCGGCAGCATCACCCAGGCGGTGCGCGGCTGCTCCAGCTTGAGCGACGAAATTCCTCCAGCGAAGCGGCGCCGGCCGCGTTGTCGGCCGCGAGCGCCGCGACCGCTTTGGGGTCCTTGTCGTAGACGACGGCGGTGTGGCCGTGCTTCATCAGCCGGCGGACGATGTTGCCGCCCATCCGCCCCAGGCCGATCATGCCGAGCTGCATCCTGCTGTTCCCTAATTGAGCGCTTTCGGTGATCGCGGCATCGAGCGCCGCCAGCGCCGGATCCGAGGTCGCCCTTGAGATGCACGCGCAGCGCGCGCCGGCCGCGCTCGGTCAGCACGTCGAAATCGCCGCGCGCCTGCGCCGCCTTGATGACGCCGAAGCTGGCCTTCTGGCCCGGCACCGGCAGATCCTCGGCGTCGTCGGCGGTGATCTGCAGGAACACGCCGCTGTCCGGTCCGCCCTTGTAGGCCTGGCCGGTCGAATGCAGGAAGCGCGGGCCGAACTCGGCGCAGGTCGCCGACATGGCGCTTGTCGCGCACCGCAAGCCGCATCTTCTGCAAGGCGTCGATGAAGATCTGCGTCGCGCTCGATATAGGCGAGCAGCGCCACATAGTCGCCTCGTGCCGGAGCGCGAGAGATGGGCTTTCAGCCACGAGCCGAGCGTGCCGTCGGCGCCGGCCTTGCGCAATTCGGCGGCGTTGTGCTCGTCGGTGTAGAGATCGGCCTCCGCCGGTCGAAATCACCGGCTTCTCCGCCGGCAGCGCGCCGGTCTTCTCGAACGCCGCGGTCAGCTCGCGGGTCTTGATCTTGGCGGCCTCGACGTCGGGCTGGTTGAACGGATTGATGCCGAGGATCGGCGCCCGCCACCGCGGTCGCGATCTCGAAGCGGAAAAATTCCTGGCCGATGTGGTCGATCGATTTCATGACGATGCGGACCACCGGATGTCCGGCCTGCTCCAGCGCGCGCGAGCCTGTCGTCATGCGCGGCGTCGTCTCTCGCCTTCGGTGCGCAGGTCGATGAAGAAGCGATCGTTGCCGTAAAGCGCGGGCATCGCCGAGCGGCTCGCCGTCGATCGGGATCAGGCCCTTGCCGTCCTTGCCGGTCGATTCCGCGATCAGCTGCTCGGCCCAGGCGCCGAAATCGGCGATCTTCCTTGACGACGAGATCGTCACCTTGTCGCGGCCTTCGAGGCCGGCCAGGCCCATGGCGAGGCCGAGCTGCACGCCCGGGTTTTCGTGCGGCGGCACGTCCGGCGCCGCAGGAGCGCACCATCGACAGCGCGTTGCCTGATCAGGCGTGCGAACATCGATGCCGGCGGTCGCCGGCCGGCACCAGCCCGAACGGCGACAGCACGGAGTAGCGTCCGCCGATCGTGGGTCGCCGTGGAAGATGCGGGCAAAGCCCTGCTTGGTCGCGACCTTCTCCAGCGACGGAGCCGGGATCGGTCACGGCGATGAAGCGATGGCCGGCCTTGTCGGCGCTGATCGTCTCGGCGACGCGGTCGAAGAAATAATCCTTCATCACGTTCGGCTCGGTGGTGCCGCCGGATTTGCTGGAGACGATGAACAGCGTCCTGGCGATATCGACACGTGGCTTCCATCGCGCGCACCTGCGCCGGATCGGTCGAGTCCAGCACATGCAGTTTCGGAAAGCCGGACTTCTTCGCAAAGGTCTCCGCCAGCACTTCCGGACCGAGGCTCGATCCGCCCATGCCGAGCACGACGGCGTCGGTGAATTTCTGTCCCTTCACGCGCTCGGCAAAGTCCTCGTAGTCGGCGATGTCGGCCGCGGCCGGGCTGTTCAGCCAGCCCAGCCATTTGTCCTCGTCGTCGCCGGTCCAGACCGATTTGTCCTTGCTGCCAGAGCCGTCGGATCTTTGCCGAGGCGCGCCAGTCCTCGGTGCTTTTTCGACCGCCTTGCGCGAGGTCGCCGCCGAGCGGCAAGCTTCTGACGGTCGATGCCGCCGCCGAGCGACGGTGGCGCGCTTGTAGCGCGACCGCGCCGTAGAGCTTGTCGGCGGCGTCGGCGAACAGCTTGACGCCGTCCTTGACCAGTTCCGCCGTGATCGCATCGAGCGAGATGCCGGATTTCTCGAGCTCCTCGAGCACGCGCCGCGCGTCGTCGACATTTTCCTCGAGGCTGTCGCGCAGCTTGCCGTGGTCGCGGAACGCATCCAGCGTCGCCGGCGGCACGGTGTTGACCGTGTTGGGGCCGATCAGCTCCTCGACATAGAGCACGTCGCTGTAGTCCTTGTTCTTGGTGCCGGTCGAGGCCCACAGCAGCCGCTGCGGCTTTGCGCCCTTGGCCGCGAGCTTGTCCCAGCGTGGCCCGGCGAACAGGCGCTTGTAGTCCTGATAGGCGAGCTTGGCGTTCGCGATCGCGACCTTGCCCTTCAGCGCGGCGAGCCGCTCCTTCTCGGAGGGATCGTTGGCTTGCGCGATCTTCTCGTCGAGCTGCTTGTCGACGGCGGTGTCGATGCGGCTGACGAAGAAGCTGGCGACGCTTGCGACATGGGAGGGATCGCCGCCCCTGGCGACGTATTTTTCGAGCCCCTTCGAGATAGGCCTCCGCCACCTGCGCGATAGACCTCCTGCGAGAACAACAGCGTGATGTTGATGCTGATGCCTTCGCCGATCAGATGTTCGATCGCGGGCAGGCCTTCCCGGCGTCGCCGGCACCTTTACCATCAAATTCTTGCGCTTGACCGTCCTTCCAGAGCCGTTCGGCCTCGGCAATGGTGCCCTTGGTGTCCATCGCCAGATAGGGCGAGACTTCGAGGCTGACGAAAGCCGTCATTGCCCTTCCACCGGTCATAGACCGGGCGCAGCACGTCGGCGGCATTCTGGATGTCCTCGACCGCGAGCTGCTTCGAACAGGTCGGCGACCGGGCGATCGCCCTTTTTGAGCGCGCTGCCGATCGCGCCGTCATATTCGTCCGAACTGCCGATCGCCTTTTCGAAGATCGACGGGTTCGAGGTCACGCCCTTGACGCCGTCGTTCCTCGATCAGCTTCTTCAGGTCGCCGCTTGGCGACGAAGCCGCGGGCGAGGAAATCGAGCCAAACCGCCTGGCCATGGGTTTCGAGTGCTTTGACGGGATCCATGGTGCCCTGTTTCTGTTCGGGTCCGATTTTCGCAAACTTCCCGGCAGCTTTCTGAGGCGGGGCCCGGATTGTCAACACGCGGGTCGGAAGGGCTGCCGACGGAATATGCGTATTTCCCGCCGATAACGCCATTCACATGACTATCGATCCCCGATCCTTGCCCGATCCTCGGCCGATCCTTGCCTGATCCTTGGCACCGCACGGCGAAGGGTGCCAATCCGATGCAATCCCGATCCGGGGACAGTTTTATGACGGCGACGGAGCGGAATCAGGGCCTCAAATAGAGATAGCCCTTGCGACTGCAGCTCGGCGAGGCGGACCACCCCGCCTTTGTCGGCGCTGATGAAGCCGGGCAGCAGATCCTTCAGGCTGACATTTTGTGACTTCATGGTGTTAGCCGCAGGCGGCAAGTTCGAGGCCGGACTGGAAAACTGGCCGACCCGCCGGGACAGGTCGGGATTGGCGGAAGCCGCGTGGAAACGCCTTGAGCGCCTGGCCGTGGACCACCAGCGCGATCGTGACATGGTCAGGGCCGCCGACGCCATCGAGATGGTTCTGGATGTTGCCGAGGACAAAATTGACCTTGTCGAGGTCGTTCAGGTGATAGACCACCTTCAGCCTGGCTTGGGCCGCCGGCCTCGGTGGCGCGCGCCCGCGCGCGAGGCGGCGAAGCGTCGCGCCGATCGCGGAAACCGCGCCCCACAACATGTTGCGCCGATGCATGATGGTCCTCCTTCGCAGGTGAGAAGGGCCAACCTATCATTTGTGCCGAAGTGCGGCGAGTTCCTGGCGGTCGGTCACGAGTTCGGCACATTCGCGCACGTCAGCGCGGTCGACGCGAAAGATCTTGTCGTCGGCACCGGCCAGCAGGGCATCGGCGGCCTCGTCATCCGGCTTGTTGCGATCTCCACATCGCTGATCCGCTCAAGGCGGATGATGGCGGATTTGTCATCCTTCGACAGCGCCACATTGATGCCGCCGCCTCGCAATCGACGCCACAGCCGAAGCTGGATTTCGTTGCCGGCATCTTCGGCAACTGACGTGGTTGCAATAGCCGCTGGAATCGAAATTGCCGGAGCGGTGGCGGTATTTGACGCCGAGGCGGAACGAATAATTCGTCGTCTTCTCCTCCGGCGGATTTTCCGCCGTGACGAGCAGCTTCATCGCGTTCACTTTTTGCCTGGGATGCTGGGCCAGATGATTGGCATCGTAGCGGCGGATGAAGCAGGCATAGGTCTCTTGCTCCAGCCGGCCCGGCGAACAACCGTTTGTCGAAGGCGGCCGCCCTGGCCCTGTCGACGCCATCCCTGGGCACTGGGCGGGGCTCAGAGACGAACGCCGCCGCCGCGGCCGAACATCACGAACGTCAGTGCGACGAAAAGTGTGGTACGTTTCATGATTGTCCCGGAAAATCTGTGCTACCTTGTCGTCCACGTAACCAACGTCCCCGCGGCGCCGGGCGCCACGGCGGGATTGTGTGGGTTCGGTGGTTTAGGTCGCGGCAGGAGCCGGGCATGTTCAAGCGCGCAAGCTGGATTGCCGGCGGATACGTGCAGCGGTGTCTTTACGTGCGGCGACGTCTTGACGTCATGGTGGCCTGATCACACGTTGGTATATATTGACGTCATGGCGTCGTGATCACACATCTTGGTATGGTAATGGTGCACGCCTGAATTCGCTGTCGGATAAGGTGTTCAGTCGGGCTCGGCCACCATCCGCGCCGGGGCTTCGCCTTCGGCAAAGAGGCTCGGCTCCGGTAAAAATCCGGATGTGGCGGCGAGGCTACATCGCTTGAAATCCGGCCCCAGATGGCGGGTTTTGATGAACTATTGAGCTTGCTGCTTGTTGATAAGGCAGCACCCGCTTGTGCCGCGCATTGCGGAAGGGAGTCCGGGGAGTGTCCAATGGAGTCAGCGTGCCGCGTTGCTGATCTGATCCTGGGAAACGCTCCGAACGTCCGGCTCGGTTTCAGTAGTGCGGCGAGACATATCGTGGAGAGGGATCAATGTACAACGATCTCTTCGTTCAACGCCTTCGCTCGGTCCTTCGAGGCTCGAAGCCAGACCGACATGTCGATGGCGGAGTATCTAGACTCCTGTCGAACGGACCCGATGCGATATGCAAATGCGGCCGAGCGATTGTTGGCTGCGATTGGCGAACCTCAGATGATCGACACGGCCAAGGACCCTCGCCTTGGCCGTATTTTTTCGAACCGGACGATCCGCGGCTATCCGGCCTTCGCCGGCTTCTGCGGCATGGAGGACACGATCGAGCGCATCGTCGGCGTTCTTCCGGCATGCGGCGCAGGGCCTGGAGGAGCGCAAGCAGATCCTCTATCTGCTCGGCCCGGTCGGCGGCGGCAAGTCGTCGCTCGCCGAGCGGCTCGAAGTCGCTGATGGAAGCCCATCCGATCTACGTGCTGAAGGCCGGCGACGAACTCAGCCCGGTGTTCGAAAGCCCGCTCGGCCTGTTCGATCCGGACACGCATGGGGCCGATGCTCGAGGAGCGATACGGCATCCCGCGCCGCCGGCTGACCGGGCTGATGAGCCCGTGGTGCCTACAAGCGGCTCGAGGCGTTCGGCGGCGACATCTCGCAATTCCGCGTCGCCAAGATCCAGCCGTCGCGGCTGCGCCAGATCGCGATCGCCAAGACCGAGCCGGGCGACGAGAACAACCAGGACATCTCCTCGCTGGTCGGCAAGGTCGATATCCGCAAGCTCGAGACGCTACGCGCAGAACGATCCGGACGCCTACAGCTATTCCGGCGGCCTCAACCGCGCCAACCAGGGCATCCTCGAATTCGTCGAGATGTTCAAGGCGCCGATCAAGATGCTGCATCCGCTGCTGACCGCGACGCAGGAAGGCAACTATATCGGCACCGAGAATATCGGCGCCATCCCGTTCACTGGCGTCATCCTGGCGCACTCGAACGAAGCGGAGTGGCAGAGCTTCAAGACCAACAAGAACAACGAAGCGTTCATCGACCGCATCTGCGTCATCAAGGTGCCGTACTGCCTGCGCGTGACCGAAGAGCAGAAGATCTACGAGAAGCTGATCCAGGGCTCCGAGCTCGCCGGCGCGCCCTGCGCGCCGGCGACGCTGGAGACGCTGGCGCGCTTCTCGGTGCTGTCGCGCCTGCGCAAGCACGAGAACTCGACCGTGTTTGCCAAGATGCGGGTCTATGACGGCGAGAGCCTCAAGGAGTCCGATCCGAAGGCGCGCAGCGTTCAGGAATACAAGGACGCGGCCGGCGTCGACGAAGGCATGGACGGCGTCTCCACCCGCTTCGCGTTCAAGGTGCTGGCGGCGACCTTCAACCACGATACCGACCGAGGTCGGCGCCGACCCGGTCCATCTGATGTACGTGCTGGAGCAGTCGATCCGCCGCGAGCAACTCCCGACGAGACCGAGAAGCGCTACCTCGAGTTCATCAAGGCCGAGCTCGCGCCGCGCTACGCCGAGTTCATCGGCAACGAGATCCAGAAGGCCTACCTCGAGTCCTACCACGACTACGGCCAGAACCTGTTCGACCGCTACGTCGACTACGCCGATGCCTGGATCGAGGATCAGGACTTCAAGGATCCCGACACCGGCCAGATGCTCGACCGCGAGCTGCTGAACCAGGAGCTGACCAAGATCGAGAAGCCGGCGGGCATCGCCAATCCGAAGGATTTCCGCAACGAGGTGGTGAAGTTCTCGCTGCGGTCGCGAGCCCAGCAATGGCGGCAAGAATCCGTCGCTGGACCAGCTACGAGAAGATCCGCGAGGTGATCGAGAAGCGTATGTTCTCGTCAGGTCGAGGACCTGCTGCCGGTCATCTCCTTCGGTTCGAAGAAGGACGGCGACACCGAGAAGAAGCACGACGACTTCGTCGCGCGGATGGTGGAGCGCGGCTATACCGAGCGCGCAGGTCCGCCGGCTGGTCGAGTGGTACATGCGGGTAAAGCAAGCCGGTTGAGGCGGATGTGCAGCAGTGGTCCATGCACATTGTCGATCGGCGCCTGAATCCCGGCGGCAAGAGCCTGGAGAACCGGCAGCGGTTCTTGCGTCGGGCCAAGGCACTGGTTCGGGGGCGGTGAACGAAGTCGTCGGCAGACCGCGACATCAAGGATGTCCTGAGGGCGGCGAAGTCGCGATCCCGCTCGACGGCATGGACGAGCCGACGCTTCGCCGCGCCAGCGGCGGTACGCGCGACATGGTTCTGCCGGGCAACAAGAAGTTCGTCGAAGGCGACATCATTCCGCGGCCGAAGGCCGGCGCAGCGGCAAGCGGTTCGAGTCCGGCGAACGGCGACAGCGAGGATGCGTTTCCGCTTCGTGCTGACCCGGGACGAGTTCGTCGACCTGTTTCTCGACGACCTCGAGCTGCCCGACCTCGCCAAGCGCCGCTGCGCCAGACGCGAAAGCGAGGCTGCGCCGCGCCGGCTACTTCCACCTCGGGCTCGCCCGCCAACTATTTCGATCGGCCGCACCGTCAGCCGCAGCGCTGGCGCGGCGGATCGCGCTGCGGCGGCCGCGCCCGGAAGAGATCGAGGAGTTGGAGGCGGAGCTCGAAACGTGCGAGCCGTCGCGCCGGGATGAGCTGATTGCCGAGATCGCGGCGCTGAAATCGAAGCTGCGCCGGCATCCCGTTCATCGACCCGATCGACATCGCGCTATCGCCGCTTCGAGACGGTGCCGAAGCCGGTGGCCCAGGCCGTGATGTTCTGCCTGATGGACGTGTCCGGCTCGATGACCGAGCACATGAAGGATCTCGCCAAGCGCTTCTACATGCTGCTCTACGTGTTCCTGAAGCGGCGCTATCGCCACGTCGAGATCGTCTTCATCCGTCATACCGACCAGCGCCGAAGAGGTCGACGAGGAGACATTCTTCCACGGTCCGGCACGAGCGGCGGCACGCTGGTGTCGACCGCGCTGGAGGAGATGCACGAGATCGTCGCGGTCGCGGTTTCCGCCCGGCCGATTGGAACATCTACGCCGCGCAGGCGTCCGACGGCGACAATTCCATCGCCGACGGCGAGGTGACCGGCCGGCTTCTGACCGACAACAATCCTGCCGGTCAGCCAGTTCTTCGCCTATCTGGAAGTCGGGCGAGGCCAGCCAACTACACCTTCGCATGCCGGATTCCATGCGCTGTGGACGTTGTACGAGCGCCTGCGCGACGATGGCGCGCCATTGTCGATGCGCAAGGTCAGTGAACGCGGTGAGATCTATCCCGGTCTTTCGCGATCTGTTCCAGCGTCGCGGAAAGCAGGAGAAGGCCGCGCCCATGAGCAGAGACAGCGCGACCGACTGTTCGCATGGAGCGGATTGGAATTTCGCGACGCTGCAGCGCATCCACGATGCCGTGCGAGGAGATCGCGCGCAACGAGCTTGGACTGACGTCTACCCGAACCAGATCGAGGTCATCACCGCCGAGCAGATGCTGGACGCCTATTCCTCTGTCGGCATGCCGCTGTTCTACAAGCACTGGTCGTTCGGCAAGCATTTCGCCTATCAGGAGGCCTCCTACCGCAAGGGCTTGCATGGGTCTGGCCTATGAGATCGTCATCAACTCCAATCGCCCGTGCATTTCCTACCTGATGGAAGAGAACACGGCGACCATGCAGGCGCTGGTGATCGCGCACGCCGCATTCGGCCACAACCACTTCTTCAAGAACAACTACTCTGTTCAAGCAGTGGACCGACGCCGACGGCATCCTCGACTATCTCGAATTCGCCAAGGGCTATGTGGCGCAATGCGAGGAGCGCTACGGCGTCGGTCGCGGTCGAGCAGCTGCTCGATGCCGCGCATGCGCTGATGTCGCACGGCATCGCACCGCTATCCCGCGCAAGAAGAACGCTCGACCTGCGCTCGGAGGAAAAGCGCGCGAGCGGGCAGCGCCGTCTGCACGAGGAAGCCGTCTTCAACGACCTGTGGCGGACCGTTCCGACCGGACGGCGCAAGACCGATGCAATCCTGAATGTCGAGCGCGCGCCGCAAGCTGCTCGGATTGCCGCAGGAAAATCTGCTGTATTTCCTCGAGAAGACCGCGCCGCGCCTGCAGCCCTGGCAGCGCGAGTTGCTGCGCATCGTGCGGCATCATCGCGCAGTATTTCTATCCGCAGCAGCCAGACCAAGGTGATGAACGAGGGCTGCGCGACCTACACGCACTACCGCATCATGAGCCGCCTGCACGAGCAGCGGCGGATCGACCGACGGCACATTTCTGAATTTCTGCAATCGCACACCAACGTCGTGTTCCAGCCCGACTTCGACGATCAGCGCTACTCCGGGCTCAACCCCTATGCGCTCGGGTTCGCGATGATGCAGGACATCGAGCGCATCGTGACTGAGCCGACGGACGAGGATCGCGAATGGTTCCCGGACATCGCCGGCGGCGGCGATCTACGCATGGGGTGCTGCGCGAGGTGTGGGCCAATTATCGCGACGAGAGCTTCATCAGCCAGTTCCTGAGCCCGCGGCTGATACGGCACTTCCGCATGTTCCATCTGCACGACAATCCGGCAGGAGACCGCCGGTGTCCTGGTTGATGCCATTCATGACGACCGCGGCTATCGCCGCGTCCGTCGCGAGCTGGCGCGGCAATACGACGTCGGGTTCATCGATCCCAATATCGAGATCGTCGACGTCGATCTCGCCGGCGATCGCCGGCTGATGCTGCGTCATTCGGTCGTCAAGGGCGCGCAGCTCGTCGATGCCGATGCCAAGCGGGTGTTGCAGCACCTCGCCGATCTCT
>ERZ1370068.6832-contig-579_pt1 | contig 71191 bp, 77 predicted proteins | sample MGYA00561227_ERZ1370068 | MGnify/ENA primary metagenome ERZ1370068 (study PRJEB38410, sample SAMEA6850437) | metagenome | study: Metagenomic assessment of the ecological functions of the soil: analysis of the soil microbiota associated with the...
GTGCTTCGTTCAGTTACGTATTGCTCGTCCCGATCATCGCAGTCACCGCCAAGGCCATGAAAGGCGATCGCGAGAAGGAAGTGCATCGAGGCGGGCGCCTGGGACTACCTGGCCAAGCCGGTCGATCCCGAGGGCTGGAAGGGTCGCGATGCTGCGGGCATTGGCTGGTTCGCTAGGCGTGGCGCGGTGGGGCCTGCGAAGCCGATGAGCGAAGTCAGGGCCGAGCGGCGCCTCAGCGCCTGCTGCCAGCGGCGCACGAGCGCGTCAACATCCTGATCGTCGACGACACCGTGGCGCAGCGCTTGGCGGTCGAGACGGTGCTCACACGCCGACCTCGACGAGAACATCGTCGCGGTCGACTCCGGGGCGCAACCCTGCGCTATCTCCTCGACCGACGTCGCGGTGATCCTGCTGGACGTCCAACATGCGGAGATGGACGGCTTCGAGACCGCGGCGATGATCAGCGCCCGCGGACGCGCAGCGTGCCCATCATCTTCGTCACCGCGGATACCGATGAGCTGCACGCGGCGCGCGGCTGCACTCGCTCAACGCGCCGTCGACTATCTGTTCAGCCCGTTCCTGGAGATTCTCCCGGACAAGAGTCAAGGTCTTCGTGGAGCTGGCGCGGATGCACGCGCAGGCATAACCGACACGGCGAGCAGGTGGCGCTGGCCACCGAGCGGGCTGCTCATTGCTGCCGCCGCAGGGCGGCTCGTCTTCGGCTGGGCGTGCTGGCGGAAGCCACCCGCGTGTTGACGCGGCCGATCGAGAAGCGGCTCCCGATCGCCGGCGATCTCAGGCGGTGCTGCCGTACATGGCCGACCTGGCGGGCGTCGTCCCGGTCGACGCGACCCGATCGCCCGAAGCCGGGGGTCTGGCTCCGCGTCGATGCCGACACGGACAGCTCGCCCGCCGCCGACCAGAGGTCGCCGCGCACCGAAATCCTCGACGTGGCCTTGCGCGTGATTGCCAGCCACAAGCTCGAGACCTTGCCCAGAGGACGGCACCAGGACGTGGGCGATCGTATGGCGCCGCTGCCCGCCCGCAGCACGACGCTCGGCACCGCTGGCCTTCGCCATGCTCGATTCGGGTCGCCGCTACACCACAGCCGACATCGAGCTCGTCCGCGACCTGGCGAGCCGCATCGCCATCGCGCTCGACAACCGTAGTCTGTATCGCGAGATCGAGGAGCGTGACCGCCTGCAGGACGAGTTCCTCGCGATGCGCGCACGAAGCTCAGGAATCCGCTGGCGGCCATCAGCAACACTGCCGCGGTGCTCGAGAGCTCGGTCGCCGGGACGACGACGCGCGGATCCGGAAGATCATCGGACGCCAGACCCACCATCTGGCCCGCCTCGTCGACGATCTGCTCGACGTCGCGCGGGTGACCACGGAGCCGAATCGTCGTCGAACGCCGGCCGGTCGCGTTTGCCGACACGTGGCGCGCCACGCTCCGAACCTTCGACGCAGCGGGCAAGACCGCCAATCACGAGATCCTCCTGAGGAACCGATCCCGTCTGGGTGATCGGCGACGCCTCGAGCTCAGGCAAGTGGTGGCGAACCTCCTCGACAACGCGCTCCCGCTACACCGCGCGCGGTGGCCGCGTGATCGTCAGCGTGCAGCGCGACAGCACCGAAGGCCGTCCTGCGGAGTGAGCGATACAGGCCGCGGTATCCCCGGCACCCTGCTGCCGCAGATCTTCGATCTGTTCGTTCGCAGCGGCGGAGCCGCGCCACGCGCGCGCCGACGGCCTCGGTCTGACCTGGTCCGGCGGCTGGTCGAGCTGCACGGCGGCGCCGTCCGGGGCGCTCAGCGCCAGCGAGGGGGCGCGGGGCGAGGCTCGTCGTCCGCCTGCCGGCGAGCGCCGCGCCACGGCGGCGCCAGCGAGTCTGGCACGGAACCGTCGACGTTGCCCGACGCGCATCCTCATCGTCGAGGCAACGAGGACGCCCGCGAAAGCTTGCGCCTGCTGCTCGAGCTCGACGGTCACCAGGTCGCCGTCGCGGTCAGCGGCCAGGACAGGCTCGAGCGCGCGGTCCGGTGATTTCACGTTCGCGCTGGTCGACCTCGGATTGCCGGGGATCGCGACGGCTTCGAGTCGCCCGACAGCTACGGGCGATGGGCCACGGCACCGACGTGAGACTGATCGCCATCAGCAGCTACCGGCCAGCCGGTCGATCACCAAGCGCGCGCAGGCCGCCGACTTCGACGCGCACCTCGTGAAGCCGGTCGACGCAGATCTCGCACGGTTCTCGCCGAGCTCACGCCCTTGTCGTTGACAAGTGATCTGTCCGGCCGATTTTGACAAGTGATCTGTCCGCTTTCAGTGGAAGGACCGGTCAGGCGGCGCGCGTGACGAGCGGACGCCCGGTGGCGGTGTACCGGCCCAGGCAACGAGGTCCCCACCAGATCGAGTGCCGGCCATCGAGGTGGCGCCGCACGAGCACGCGCAGGCCCGCACAGCTGCGGCGGCCCCGCTGCTTGTCGATCTGGAAGACCACGCGATCCAAGGCGACGGTGTTGTCCGCGCGCGACCGTGCGGGCCTCTTCGTGACACAGGATCTGCTCGAGGTCCACGCGGCCGAGCGGGCACGAAGGCGGAGGTGGGATCGGCCGGGGCGCGGCCAAAGGTCGCGTTGTAATCGGGGCATGAAGCGCTGGCGCAGATAGCGATTGGCCGCCGCCAGGGTGCGGATCTGGGCCACCCGCAGTTCGTTCACGAGGCGGCCCTGCAGCGTGCGATTCGTCCGCTCGCTGCGCCCGCGCGCCTGCGGCGAGAAACTCACGATGTGCTCGATGCCGAGCCGGGCGAGCGCGCGGCCGACCTGGGTGAGCTTGCGCGCGATCGGGCGCGGTGCCCGAGGTCGGCGTGTAGCACCGCCCAGCTGCGCGCGGTCGGTGTAGAGGGCCCCCGGAATGCCGTGTTGCTCGAGGATCACGCGCAGGGCGGTCATGATGGCGCCGAGACTTTCGCCGCCCTCGACCAGCTGCGCATAGAGCAGCACGCTTGGTGGCGTCGTCCACCGCCACGATCAAGGTCTGCCAGCTGCTCGGGGACCAACGCGAGCCAGCGATGGCGGCTGCCGTCGAGGTGCACCAGCTCGCCCCAGCATGGCCGCGGCTCGCGGCGCCGCCGATGGCGGCCGCGCGGCCGGTGCTTCGGCAGCAGGCCGGCCTCCTGCAGGGCCGTCTTCACGTACGTGTAGGACAGCGTCACGCCGTGCTCGCGGCGCGCGATCTGGTAGAAGTGCCGCGCGTTGAAACCGGCGTACTGCTCGCGATAGAGGCCGCAGGAAGCGCTGGACTTCGGCGAACGGGGCCCGCCGCGGCGAGGGCCGCCCGCGCCGGCGGTCGAGGAGGCCGAAGTAGCCATCGCGCGCAAAGCGCCCGCGCCAGCGGCGCACACTGCGCGGCGTGCAGCCGATGATCTCCGCCGCCTGGATCCAGCTGATCTCCCCGCTCATCGCGCGCAGCACCACCTCACGAATCGTCATGGCCCGCTCCAGGGCCACCGGCGGATAGAGCATGCTGGGCCTCCTCAGCCGACACTCTGACTCGCCAGGGCTCGCAGAGCGGACAGATCACTTGCTACGAAAAGCGGACAGATCATGTGCTCCCTACAGCCGAGCTCACGCCCGCTTGACGACCTCGGAAGTTAGCCTGGCCTCGGTCGCGCGCTTCAGAGCGCGGGGCTGGGGGGCCCCCGCCGAGACGCGCATATCAAGTCCTGGAGAGACCAATGGCTGACGTGCTCACGGTGGTGGCGAAGATCCGGGCGGCGAAGGGCAAGGGCGACGCGCTGGCGGCGCTCCTCAAGGAACAGGTGGCCGCGGTCATGAAGGCCGAGCCGGGCTGCCATCGTGTATCGCCCGCACCGCTCGACGAAGGATCCCGGACGTCTTCGTCTTCTACGAGCAGTACAAGGACGACGCCGCGTTCGACGTCCATCGCAAGGCGCCCACCTCGCCGCGTATCGCGAGCGGCGCGAGAAGGAAGGACTGACCGAGGGCAAGGCCGAGGTGGAGATCGTCAGATCTCTCACCGACTAGCAGGCTCGCCCGGCGAGGCCCGGCGGCGACAACGCGCGCCGTCGACCTTCGCCGCCCTCAAGACGCGGAACTACTGCCTCTACTGGTTCGGGCCTGGTCTTCTACGTCCTCGGCCACCGGGCGGAGTACATCGACCTTCGCGTGGATGACGTGGGAGCTGACGCCGCGACCCGCTGCACGCTCGGCTATCTCGGCCTGGCGCAGGGCGTGCCGCTCGTCGTCTTCCAGCTGCTTCGGCGGCGTCCTGGCCGATCGCATCAGTCGCCTGCGGCTCTTGCTCGTGACGCCAGATCCTGACCGCCGTCGACCCTGATCCGTCGCCTTCGTCTTGACGGTCCTCGGGACTGGCGCGTGTCCAGCACCTGCTCGTGCTGGCCGCGCTGAGCAGCACCTTCCGCGCGTTCGACGAGCCCAGCCGGATGGCGCTGATGCCGCAGCTGATCGATCGCGAGCGGCTGCCCGAACGCGATCGCGCTCGGCTCGATCCCTGGCAGGCCGGGCGGATGATCGGCCCGTCGATCACCGGCATCCTGATCGCGGCCTTCGGCGGCGCGGTCGGCTTCGGGCTGGCGGCCGCCGCCTCGTGCATCGCGCTCGCGCTCTACAGCCGTCTCCGACGTCCGTGCAGGACGCCACGGCGAGCGACGGACAGCGCGTCCTCGCGCAGTTCGTCGAGGGGCTGAGCTTCGTCGGCCACAACTTCGTGTTCGCGAGCCTGATCAGCCTGGCTCTCTTCAACAGCGCTGTTCGGCCTGTCCTACATCACGCTTGCTGCCGGTCTACGCCGACGCGTATTTCGGGATGGGCTCGACCGGCTACGGACTGCTGAGCGCGGCGCACGGCACCGGATCGCTGCTCGGCACCTTGATCGTCGCGACAGTCGCGCAGCTGCATGCCTGCGTCCGGCGTGGTCACTGCTGTGCGCGGCGGCGACGCACGGGGCTGGCGCCTGATGATCGTTCTCACGATCGCCGGGATGTGGAGTCGCGCTGCCCGATGCTGGCGCTGACCGGCTTCTGCAGCACCTTCTACCTGACGCACGTGACCACGCATCATCCAGACCAACGGTGCCCGACCACCTGCGCGGCCGTGTCTTGAGCCTCTACTCGCTCTGCTGGAACCTGCTCCCGCTCGGCGGTCTGCCTGGCCGGCGCGCTGGCGGCCGTGGTCGACGCGCGCTTCGCGGTGCTGGTCGGCGGGGCGCTCGTGTCCGCCAACGCGCTCGTCCTGCTCACCTCCGCGGCGCCTCCGCGCGATCGAGTGACCGCGGACGCCCTAGCTCGGCAGCTTCTCGGCGTCGGGCGCCGGCCTCATCTCGAAGGCGTTCAGCAGACCGCTGACCAGGCCGTAGTGGCCGATGAGCCCCGTCAGCTCCACGACCCACGGCTCGCCGTAGCGCTCCTTCAGCGCGTCGAGGACGGGCTGGTCGACTCGGTTCTTCTGCAAGAGCTGGCGCACGTAGGACGACGATCGCGCGCTCGTCAGGCGCGAGCGCGCTCACGTCCTTGCGGTCGCGCACCGCGGCGATCGCCTCCTCGCGCGTCCCCGCCTTGCGGGCCAGCGCCACGTGCGCGCGCCCACACGTAGCCGCAGTCCTTCTCGCGCGCGGCGGTCGCGAGGATGGCGAGCTCGCCCTCCTTCGGCTTCGACCGAGCACTGGAAGCGCAGGAAATCGCTCAGCTTCGAGGACGCGCTCGCAGAACCTCGGGCTGAGCATCATGATGCTGAAGGGCCCGCGCACACCGCCCCGGCCCTCGGCGACCGCGTCGAAAATTGCCTGGTGCTCGGGAGCGACCTGCTGCTTGGTGGTGATCGGCGTGACTCTCGGCATGCGCATCGGCTCCTTTCTACGGCGCCTGCCCGGATTCTACAAGACCGCGGATCTTTGCGTGCCGCGGCCGTCCGCGCTAGAGTGCGGGGCCAGGATCGATCGTCATGCCCCGTACGCTCGGCCCCGTCGATGTCGTGACACGCGCTGTCGCCCAGGGAGGGATCGCTATGGCTTCATCGTCGCTGACCAGGCGGACACTGGCGCTCGCCGCCGCCTTCCTGATGCTCACGCTGCTCGCGCTTCCGGCGTTCGCCCAGCAGGAGGAGGAGGAAACTCCGTTCTGGGCCATCGGGCGGCCGAAGGCCGGTCCGGGCGCCCAGATGGCGCCGGTCGCCGGCGCTTCCCGATGCCGACGCCGGCCGACAAGCTGCCGATCGCGAAGATGAAGGTGCCGCCGGGCTTCAAGGTCGAGGTCTACGCAGGCGGACATCCTCGACGCGCGCGGCCTGCGCCAGGGCGACAAGGGCACGGTGTTCGTCAGCTCGCTGTTCGTGGCCGGCAAGATCTACGCGATCGTCGACAAGGGCGGCAAGCGCGAAGTGAAGACCATCGCCGAGAAGCTCGTTCCTGCCCAACGGCATCGAGTTCCACAAGGGCTCGCTCTACGTCGCGACGCCGAAGGACATCACCCGCTACGACGGCGATCGAGGACAACCTCGACAAGCCCGCCGAAGCCGGTGATGGTCTACGACCAGCTCCCGGGCGACGTCCCGCACGGCTGGAAGTTCATCAAGATCGGGCCCGACGGCAAGCTCTACGTGCCGGTCGGCGCGCCCTGCAACATCTGCGAGTCCGGACCCGAACAAGTACGCGCAGATCCTCCGCATGAACCTCGACGGCAGCGGCATGGAGATCGTCGCGCGCGGCGTGCGCAACACGGTCGGCTTCGACTTCCATCCGAAGACCAGGCGAGCTCTGGTTCACCGACAACCAGCGCGACTGGCTGTCCGAGGACCTGCCGCACGACGAGCTGAACCGCGTCACCAAGGCCGGGCAGCACTTCGGCTATCCCGTACTGCCACTCAGGGCATGATGCTCCGATCCGCGAGTTCGGCTGGGGCAAGTACTGCGACGACTACGTCAAGCCGGCGCTGCTGCTCGGGCCGCACGCCGCGCCGCTCGGCATGCGCTTCTACACGGGCAAGATGTTCCCGGCGAAGTACCAGGGCGCGATCTTCATCGCGCGCCACGGCCCGTGGAACCGCACCAAGAAGTACGCGGCCGACGTGGTCGGTCGTCTTCATCGACGACAACGGCAACGTGACGAGCGTCGGAGCCGTTCCTGACCGGGCTGGTCGGAGAACAACGAGCTACCTCGGCCGGCCGGTCGGACGTGCTGGTGATGAAGGACGGCTCGCTGCTCGTCTCCGACGACCACAACGGCGCGGTCTACCGGATCAGCTACTCGCGTTGAGATGTAAGTCCGGGTCGAGCGGCGGCGCGGCTCGCCCTCGACGCCGCATCGCTCGTGCTCGCCGCGCTGCGGTCTCTGACTCTCGCGTCGCCAGGATTCGCCGCGTCGATCGAGGAACGGCTCACCGTGTGTCTCGCTTGCCACGGCGCCGGCGGTCGAATCGCGAATGCCGGAGTACGCCTCTCTCGGCGGCCAGCCGCACGTTCTTCGTCGATCGGCCCAGCTCTTTCCTGTTCCGGGACGGGCGCCGGAACAATCGCCGCGATGACCGCCGCCGCCAAGGGCCTCACCAACGACGATCTGCGCGCGTTCGCGCGACTCCATCTCCGAAGCTGCCGCCGCCGGAGCCGCCCGCGGAGCCCGCCGACCCGGCGCGCTTCGCCCGCGGCGAGGCGCTGATACGCCGCCACCACGTGCGGCGTCTGCCACAATCCCGATTTCTCCGGCCGCGAGCAGATGCCGCGCCTCGCGAACCAGCGCGAGGACCACCTGCTCGAGGCGATGCGTGAGTACAAGAGCCGGCGCCCGCATCGGCTACGCCGGGGCGATGGCCGTGGAGCTCAGGGACTGACGGAAGGCGACCTCGAGGATCTCGCCTACTTCCTGGCACGTCTACCGCGCGCCGCGCCCTAACGGCTTCGTCGTCGGCCCGGCAAGCTACCGCCACCTCTTGACCTTCTCGACAGCTTCGATCGTGGCAGCCCGTCTCTCTGAATCGAGCGGTAGGCGACGTAGTACTTGTAGATGTTGCTGACGTAGGTCACCGTTTCCTGGCCGATCTTCTCGGCCGCCACATACTCCACGTTCTGAAACCAGACGTTGGGGTCGAGTCCGCGCTTGGCGGCCTCCTGCCGGAGTTGCCGTACGCGGCCGGGGCCCGCGTTGTACGAGGCGAACGCGAACAGCGCCTTGTCGAGCTTCGTCATCGGCTCCTTGCTCGTAGTACTGGTCGATCATGAAGCGCATGTACTTGATGCCGGCGTGGATGTTCGCCTCGGTCTCCGTGATGTCGCCCACCTTCATATCCTTGCCGGTGGCGGGCATCACCTGCATGACCCCGATCGCGCCCACCGGGCTCTTTGCATTCTGGTTGAGCTGCGATTCCTGGTAGCCCTGCGCGCCCATCAGCACCCAGTCCACGTCGTACTGGTCGCCGTATTTCTGGAAATACTGGATCAGCGCCAGGAACTTCTTGCGCTCCTCCTCGGAAGCCGCATTCTTCACGTATTTGACGTTCTTCAGGTAGCGCGTCAGGAGTTGGTTGCCGGTCGAGGTCCCGACCTTGTGGCGCGTGGCGAAATCGTCCAGCGTCGCCTTGAGCTGCGGGCTGCCTTTGCGGATCGCCCACGCGACTTCGCCGCCGGTGCGAACCGCGACGTTATCGTGCACGGTGAGCTGCGGGAAGATCTGCTTCCAGAAGTCCGCCATGTGCTTGTCGACGATGATGAGCGCGAATGAGGCCGGCGTTGAGCATCTCGAGCAGATCCTCGTCCTCCAGCGTCTCCGGGGCTTCCTTGAGCGTGACCGGTGGTTTCTTTCTCGCCGCAAACTTCTTGTTGAGCGCAACGAGGCTCTCGTAATAGCTCGATGACTTGCGCACGAAGACGTCCTTGCCGGAGAGATCGTCCAGGCTGGCGACTTTCGGTGAAGCCGGCCCCGACACCACGACCTCGCTCACGTTGCTCAGACCGGCCCCGGTGAAGTCCACCAGTTTCTGGCGCTCCGGCGTGATCGTGAGATTGGCGGCGGCGATGTCGCCCTTGCCGGCGGCAAGCGCCGGCAGCAGCTGGTCGCGCCGCACCGGGATGAATACCACCCGCACCTTCAGGTTCTTGTTCTTGAGTTTGTTTTCGGCGGCGAGCTTCTTGTTGAGCTCGTCCTCGAACAGCCGGAAGTAGTCGACGACGGTGCCGCGCTGGTACGCCCTTGTCGATGGAAATAGAAGGTCTTGCTGTTGACGGTCAGCACGCGGATGACCCGCCGCTCGATCATCCCGTCCAGATCACCGGTCCACGGCTTCTGCATCGCTGCGAGATCGATGGTGAGAGTCCCGCCAGCCGCCTTCTGTGGAGCCGGCTGCTGGGCGAACGCGGAGTCCGCCGAACAGGAAGCACAAGCAGGCAAGGCTCAGCAATGACGCACACAAGCCTTCGGGCAAACCTCAGCACCTCGGCTTGGCCCTTGACCCACGTCTGGGTCCTCGCGAGGAGCCTGCCATCCTCTACGTGTTGCCTGTCTCAGGTTCCGTGTCGCAGGGGCTCGATTGCTCCTTGGCTGGCCGTGGGCCGAGTGCGAGGCGGACCCCGACTTCGGATTCGACTCCGTCGACATGCGCGCGCTCTCGTACTGCATGACCCGTCCCCTCTTCCACGTGACTGTCGAATTCGTTCGCTCACCGGCGTCGCCTCGCGCGGCGAGCCGGCGCGACCTGACATCCCGTTCCTCTACCGGCCGTGAGCCCTATTGGTCCTTTACCAGGAACTGCGAGCGTCGATTCATGGGACCAGCATCCCTCGGTGTGCACGCTGCACGACGGCCGCTCCATGCCATAGGAGATCACCGGAGATGCGGTCTGCCTTCACACCTTGCGCGACAGAGATAGTTCAAAGCCGCCGTGGCCCGGCGATCGCCGAGGGCGACAGTTGTACTCGACGGTGCCGCGCTCGTCACTGTGACCCTCGATCATGAGCAGCTGGCCGGGGTTGACCTTCAGCCAGGCGGCGTTGGATTCGAGGATCTTGGCATCCTCGGGCCTGATGTCCGACTTGTCGAAGTCGAAGTGAATGGCCTTCACGTTGTCGTTCGCCGCGAACGCTGGTGCGGGGCGAGGGCGGGGCGGCGGCGACCACGGGAGCGGGCGCCGGCGGAGGCGACGTCGGCGCAGCCGCGACCGGCGCTGGCGGCGGGAGCCACTGGGCGGGCGGAGTCTCCGCTGCGCGAGTCAACCGGCGCGGGAGCAGCGGCGACGGGGACGAACGGACGCCGGGCCACAGGCGCCAACCAGCACGACCAGCGCCACGGCGACCACGGCAGGAGCGGTGTATTGGACAAGAGGGTCTTCATTCCGAGTTCCTCTCGAGTGTGTGGATGATGGAGGGGGATCACTTTCCAGGATCTGTGCGGAGCTGACGGTGATCGGCAGCCCCCACCAAGCTTGCGTACGGGCTGTAGTCGACGATCGGCATGGGTCGCGGGGGAGCTCGAGCCCTCCTTGGTGGTTCATCGAGAACAACGCGTGCTGGCCGGAGGCGAAGTGAGATGTGTTCTGGCTCCACGCGGCCCAGTCCCCTGAGGTCGCGCAAGCTCGGTCGCTAGTCCCACGGCAAGCAGTAGCACTTGACTGATTCGGGCACCCATACTTGACTCCTTTCCGGATTGAGAATCGGGCCCCTCGAGCTGGCCGTAACTCTGCTCGCTAAGGGTGCGTCTTACGCGGTAGTACCGGTCGACTTCTAGCGCTTCACTGCCTTCCGATCGCCGTCTATGTGGTGGCAACCGCACGGCAGACGATCCTGTGCGGCCCTGATGGACTTCCAGCGGCGTTGTGGTCACGCCCTCGATCGGCATCGTCGTCGGGAACCGCATGCCGGGGAACCGAGAGTCCTCGAACGTCGCCGTGAAAGGGATTGCCCCGTGCGCCACGCGCGCAGTTCCCGGCGGAGAGAAGTGCGGGCCCTGGCAGCAGCGGTGGAGCTTCAACTGTGGTCATCACGCCAACCGACTTGTCTTGAGCCAGGGCCGGGGCGGCGCCTGTCTGACCGCTGACTATGGCGCACGCGTAGACAATGATTCTGACGGCTCGCATTTCTGCCTCCATCGCTGACCCCGGGGGCCGGTGTGACTGTACCGACAACTTATAGTAAGTAATATAATTTATTGCTGCAGCCCAAGAGTAGTCGTAAGTAGAGGTGGGCGCTAAGGCAGCCTACCACCATCACGCGGGTCTCGATAGGACTAAGGTCCTACCCCTGTGGGCGACACTTTCTGGAGCGGGGCTCGACGCCTTCGGTGATCTGCTGGGTCGATCGTCGTTCGTGATGTCTAGTTAGCCGATCAGACTGTCAGTACTCCTCGAGCAGCAGATTGGTTGACCACCGAGCGATCCGGCTTCGGTGATGATCCAAACGCGACCGCCGACAATCCCTGCAGTTCGTTGAGCGGATCATTCGCAAACTTCGCGCGACCGCGTCACACGGCGGTCACCTCGAAGACGTTGTGGGGGCCGCCCAGGCGGGCAGGTCGAGATAGAGACCGCGCGACACGAGCTCGCTTCCATCGCGATCGTAGGCTGGCGGGCCCCGTCAGATCCTTGAGCCGCACCTCGTGGCCGCTCAGCTCGGGAAACGGCAGACGCACGTAACACTGGCTCTGGTTCCCGGCGTAGTTGACGGCGATCAGCCGCCGCTGGCCGTCTCGAGCGTGCCAGGACCAGGCGATGAAGCCTCCCACGTCGCGTTGCCGTCCCAGGCCGCGCACGCATTCGAGCAAGCGCCACTGGCCATCGCGCACGATCGGCTGCCGGATCACCGCCAAGAGACTGCCGTAGAATTCGTGCAGCGCGGCGTCCGGCGCGGCTCCAGCGGCGCGCGGACCAGGTGCGGCGAGATGCGCTTGCGGCGGCCTTCGAACTGACCCTGATGGAAGAATCGCAGGCCGGGTGACAGAAACGTGATGACCGCGGCGGCCTCGTGCATGGCCCGGCGCGAAGGCGCGCCGCCGCCCGGGCTCGTCGTGGTTTTCCAGGAACCGGGCGAGCTTGTTCTGGAAATCGAGCCCGGCCAGCAGATGCTCGCGCACCGGCCGCGCGTGCCCCTCGCGCAGCCGGTCGTAGAGCCGCTTGTCGTAGGCGTAATCGAACCCCTGCTGGAGCATCGTCCACTCGAGGTCCCAGTAGACCTCGGCCATGAAGCGAAGCCCGGCACCTGCTCCCGCACCCGCTGCGTCGCCTTCGGCCAGAACAGTGGGGCGCGCCGACCCCAGGTCCGCTCGAAGACGTCCGGCAGGACGAGCATGGCCATGTCGCAGCGCACGCCGTCGCATTGCCCGCCGATCCGCAGGAGCTCCGCGATCATCGCCTCCTTGAGTGGCCGGATTGCCGTAGTTCAGCTGCAGCGTGTCCGGCCAGCCGGCGAAGTACGGGTCTCGGCCATAGGCGAGCACGAGGTCGCCCGCAGCCCGCTTCACCCGCGTGTAGTTCTGTGGTGCTCGCGCCAGATCCGTTTCGGTCCCGGCGACGTAATACTCGGGTGTTCCTCCACCCACGGATGATCCAGGCCGGTGTGGTTGGGGACGAAGTCGAGCATCAGCCGCAGGCCACGCACCCGAAGACGCTCGCGCAGCCGGCGCCAGCGCCGCAGTCTCCCCCGAGGTCGGCATGCACGGTGTAGCCGGTGATCGCGAAGCCGGATCCGGCGATGTCGTCCTCGCGCAGAGTCCGGCAGCGTCTCCTCGAACTCTCTCCGCCACTCGCGATTGGCGCGCGACACCCGCTGGCCGGCCGGCCCGGTGCGCCACACGCTCAGGAGCCAGATCCAGTCGAACCCCATCCCGGCCGCGCGGTCCAGCTCGGCGTCCGGTATGTCGTCCAGGGTGGCCGGCCGGCCCAGCGCTCGCGACCGCTCCGTCAGCCACACGCGCGTATTGATCTGATAGAGGGATGGATAGAGGGGCACCACCTCAATCCCCTGCCCGTCTTTTCCCCGCCGACCTGCTCCTCACGGTCCGGGCGGCGATTCGCCTCGAGCTCCAGCTCCGAGGTCTTTGGAGTCGATGCGCCCGAACAGGTCAAGAAGGACCGCGATCGAGCCGGTCCACCCGGTCTGGTGGCTGGCGCCGAGCCCCGCTCCGTTGTCACCGTGGAAGTATTCATAGAAGAGGATCAGATCGCGCCAGTGCGGATCGTCCTGGAACTTGGCGGTCCCTCCGTACACCGGCCGCCGTCCCGTTGGCGTCGCGCAGGAACGTACTGGCCAGCCGGCGGGAGAGTTCTCGGGCCACTTCGAACAGCGTCATGTACCGCCCCGAACCGGTCGGACACTGCACCTTGAAGTCATCGCCGTAGAAGCTGTACAGGTTCAAGAGCGCGCGGATCAGCAGGCGCATTGACGGGCATCCAGACGGGGCCCCGCCAGTTGGAGTTGCCGCCGAACATCCCGGTATTCGATTCGCCAGGCAGGTACTGGACCTTGTATTCCTGACCACCGACGTGAAACACGAACGGATGCTCCAGGTGATACCGCGAGAGAGAGCGAATACCGTGGGGCCCGAGAAACTCGTTCTCGTCGAGCATGTAGGCGAGCACGCGCTCCAGCTTCTGCTTGTTGAGGATCGACAAGAGACGCCGTCCTTTATAGCCGACGAACCCCTGGTCGGTCGGGGCCACATGGGACACGACCTTGGGATGGCGTTTGCGGAACAGGGCGATCATCTCCATCAGCTTCGGATAGCGACTGGCCGCATCCCCTCGAACACCGTCGACGCACACAGCGGCAGGAGCCCCACCAGCGACCGCACTTTCAGACGCATCGCCTGGCCGTCGGGCAGCCGCAGCAGATCATAGAAGAATCCGTCCTGTTCATCCCACATCTCGTCCTGATGCTCGCCGATGCGGTCCATCGCGTAGGAGATCCACACGAAATGCTCGACGAACTTGTAGGCGATCTCTTCGTACATCGGGTCGTATTCGGTGAGAATGAGGGCGATCTCCAGCATGTTCTGGCAGTAAAACGCCATCCAGGCCGTCCCGTCCGCCTGCTCCAGCGAGCCGCCCGTGGGGAGCTGGGCGCTCCGGTCGAAGACGCCGATGTTGTCGAGACCCAGAAAGCCCCCGGCGAACACGTTGCGCCCGGCGGGGTCCTTGCGGTTGACCCACCAGCTGAAGTTCAGCATCAACCCCTGAAACGATCGTTCCAGGAACCGAAGGTCCGCCCGGCCGAGGGTCCGCTCCACCTTGTAGAGGAAGAGCGTGGCCCAGGCGTGCACCGGGGGATTCACATCGCCGAAGTTCCACTCGTAGGCGGGAATTTGCCCATTGGGGTGGGCATAGAGACCGCGCAGCATCAGCAGCAGCTGCTCCTTGGCGAAATCGAAGTCCACCAGCGACAGGGAGATCGTGTGGAAGGCCAGGTCCCAGGCCGCATACCAGGGGTACTCCCACTTGTCCGGCATCGAGATCACGTCGGCGTTCAGCATGTGAAACCATTCGGTATTCCGCACGCCGCGGCCAGCGGATCTCCATGAGCGGATGACTCTTGTGCTCCTGAAGCCATCGATCCACATCGAAGTAGTAGTACTGCTTGCTCCACAGCATGCCCGCCAGCGCCTGGCGGTGCACCCGGCGTTCATCTTCGTTCAGCGAGGTCGGCGAAATCCGATCGTAGAACTCGTCAGCGTCGGCGATCCGGCTCTTGAATGTCTCCTCGAACCCGCCAAAGGCCTTGTCTACCCTGGCGGCCGCCAGACGGAGGCGGACGGTCTTGCTGCCGCCGCCGGGCACGTCGAGGACATAGTGAGCCGCCGCCTTGGTCCCGACCTTGGCGGGGTTGACCGCCTCGCCGCGGCCCGAGATGATGTACGCGTGGAACGCATCCTTGACGTACGGGGAGGCATTGGGCTGGCCCCAGAGACGGGACGCGTTGCTCTCGTTCTCGGTGAAGAGCAGCTCCGGGGCTCCATCGCAGAGCAGCCAGTACTCGCCAAGCTCGTGGTGTGTGGCCTGGATGGCGCCCGGCCGCACCTCGCGCAGAGAAGGCTTTCGATCGTCCTCGCCCCACGACCAGGTGTTGCGGAACCATAGTGTCGGCAAGACACGAAGCCGGGCCGCTTCAGGCCCACGATTGTGCACGGTGATGCGAACGAGGATGTCTTCCGGGCCCTCCTTCGCGTACTCCACGAACACGTCGAAATACCGGTCGTCGCCGAAGACGCCGGTATCGAGCAGCTCGTACTCGAACTCTTCCCGCGATCGTCTCCGGTTCGTTTCGATCAGGTCCAGGTAGGGATACTCCCGCTGCGGGTACTTGTAGAGATACTTCATGTACGAGTGGGTGGGCGTGCTGTCGAGGTAGAAGTAGTACTCCTTGACGTCCTCGCCATGGTTCGCCTCACTGTTGGTGAGTCCGAACAGGCGCTCTTTCAGGATCGGGTCCCGCTCGTTCCACAACGCCAGCGCGAAGCACAGCCGTTGCTTGTCATCAGAGAGGCCGCCGAGCCCGTCCTCGCCCCACCGGTAGGCTCGTGAGCGAGCCTGGTCATGGGTGAAATAGTCCCAGGCGTTGCCGTCATCGCTGTAGTCCTCGCGGACCGTGCCCCACTGCCGCTCGCTGAGGTAGGGTCCCCATTTCTTCCAGGGGATGTGCGCCTCGCGCGCCTCGTTCAACCGTTTTTGCTCAGTGACATCCACCAACACGTCCATTGCCTGCCTCGCTACCGCTTCATGAGCAGGTCAGGCCAATATGCATGCCCTCCGTTCGAGGCCTTGCTATAGGACCTAAGGCGTACGGCCGTTCACGCCTCCACCACCCCGCCGTGGCTTGCGAAATCTGGCATGACTGCGAGACTATCGGACAATCTTGGCGCTCACCTTCGCCATCCGCTCTCGGAAGCAGTTGGCCTCCGAGAAGCGCCGAGTGGACCGGTTTCTAGATTGTACCGAGAGAGGCTCAAGTGCCTTCACGGACGTCAACACCCTTCTCGAGCAGCACGCGCGCCGCCGCCCGGACAAGATCTTCATCGAGAGCCCCGACCAGGGCGCGCGAATCACCTTCGGCGAGCTTCGAGGCGCTGACCCGGCGCTTCGCGAATTTCCTGGCGAGCGAAGGCGTGCGTGCCGGCGACCGGATCTCCTGCTCGCCGACAACGGGATCGAAGCGCTGGTCGTCTTCTGGGGAGCGCTCCGCGCCGGCGTGATCGTGAATCCGATCAACGTCGAGATCCGCGAGAAGCACGTGAGCCAGATCCTGCACGACGTGGCGCCGAAGGCGGTCTTCTGGAGCCGCGAGCTGGCGAGCGATCCTCGCGCGCTCGGCACGGGCGGTGCGCCGTGGTTCGCCGTTCGGAGCCTGGAACGCGCCGGGTCCGGCCGGCCGACGATCTCTTCGGTCGCCTGCGGAGCGCGTCGGACGCGCCCGTCGCGACGCGGCCGCGCGGACGGACTGGTCGCTGATCAACTACACCTCCGGCACGACCGACGCGCCGAAGGGCGCGATCTGGACCCACGAGGCGTACTACGCCATGTGCGAGTCGCCCGATCGATCGCCTCGAGATCGGCGAGGCCGACACGATCCTCGACTACCGTCACTTCAGCTGGTCCTCGCCGCAGATCCTCTCGGTCGGGCCGAGCCATGCTGACCGGCGCCACGCTCGTGCTCGCGCGCAAGTTCTCGCAGGCGCGCTTCTTCGAGTGGCTGCGCGACTACCGCGTCACGGTCGCCGTCGGGATCCCGACCGTCATCAACATGCTGCTCGCGCGGCCGGTCGCGGTGACCAAGGCCGATCTGCCGGCGCTGCGCTTCATGACGTCGAGCACGGCGCCGCTCTCCGTCGACAAGCACCTGGAGTTCGAGAAGACCGTACGGCATCCCGATCGTGCAGCTCGCCGGCGGCACCGAGACCGGTTTCATGTGCGGCAACCATCCCGGACATCGCAAGCTCGGCTCGATCGGGCGGCCGACCCTCAACATGCGCGTGCGAATCCTCGACGACGCCGGCCGCGAGCTCCCGCCCGGCCAGGAGGGCGAGATGGTCGTCAGCGGGCGGCAGCTCGCGTCGGCCTACTGGCAGGGGCCGGACAAGCTCGTGCCGATCCCTCAGGACGGCTTTCGCAACGGCGATCTCGCCGCGGCGCGACGACGAGGGCTACGTCTACATCACCGGCCGCAAGAAGGACATCATCATCAAGGGCGGCGTCAACATCGCCTCGCTCGAGATCACGAATTGCCTGCTCGAGCACCCGACGTCGCCGACGCCGGCAACGCTCGGCGCGCGGGACGACATCTACGGCGAGGTGCCGGTGGGCTTCGTCGCGCTCGCGGCCCGGGCGAGCCCGGGCGAAGCCACGCTGCTCGAGCACTGCCGCGCCAGGCTGGCGGCCTTCAAGGTGCCCGCGGCCGTCGTCATCGTCGAGGCCGTTCCGAAGAACGCGAACGGCAAGATCGATCGCGACGCGCTCGCCGCGATCTGGCTGCGGCAGACAGAGCCGCTGACCGGCACTCAGCTCGGGATACAGGCGCGTGACCGTGATCTCGATCAGGAGCTCGGGCGAGTTCAGCGCCGCCGACGGTCACCGTGGTGCGCGCCGGCTTGTTGGTCGGGAAGTACTTCGCGTACTCCTCGTTGTAGGCGGCGACGTCCTCACGCCTGGTCAGGTAGCGTCGTCGCGGTCAGCACGTTGTCGAGCGACGTGCCGGCGGCGGCCAGGATCGTCTTGATCCGCTCGAGCACGTTGCGGGTCTGCTCGCGGATGTCCTTGCCGACCTCGCCGGTGACCGGATGGCGCCCGGTCTGGCCGGAGACGAAGACGAGGTTGCCGAACTTCGTGGCCGGCGACAGGTTCGGGTTGGCGCGCGGCCGGTTCGACCTGAACGATCTCTTTCTTTGGCATGGCTCTCTCCTCCGTTTGTCGGGTGCACCGCGGCACCTTCGGAAACACGTTCTTCGGCCAGCATGTGCAGCTGATCCAGCGCCAGGCTCTGCGGCATCCCGGGCCACTGCACGCTCATGATCAGATGGTTGATCCCGGTCGCGCGCTCGAGCGCCAGCATCTGCTCGGCGACCTCGTCGGGCGAGCCGATCAGGAATCGGTCGCGGATCAGCTCGTCGAACTCGGCGCCGAGGTCGTTGTCGCCGGCGGGCATCGCGCGGTCCTGGCCCCACTGCGTGATACGCCTTGTACTTCGCCGACAGGAACGGCGCGCACAGCCGAATCGCCTCGCTCCGCGATCGGGCCACGAACACCTCGCGACGCGCCGGGAACTCCGCCGGAAACGGCTTGCCGTACTCGTCGAGCGCCCGCCGGTAGACCTCGACCTGCCGCACGATCGTGTCGATGCGGTTGTGCGGGTTGACGTACCAGCAGTCGCCGAGCCGCGCCGCGCGGCGGATCGCGGGGTCGGCATTGGCGCCGATCCAGATCGGCGGATGCGGCTTCTGCACGGGCGCGGCGACGCCGAGGCGCCCTTCAACGTGAAGTGGGACGCCGACCATGTCGACCGAATCCTCGGTCCACAGGCGCCGGACGGCTTCGAGATTCTCCTCGAACCGCCGCACGCGCTCCTTCTGCGTCGTGCCGAACGCCAGGAACTCGACGTCGCGATAGCCGAGCGCGACGCCGAAGATGACCTTGCCGCCGCTCATGACGTCGACCGTCGCGATCTGCTCCGGCGACGTCGAGCGGCTTGTGGAGCGACAGCAAGATGAGCCCGAAGTTGAGCCGCAGGTGCGGCGCCTCCGCCATGACGCGCGAGAGGAACGGCAGCTGCTGCAGGCTCTGCCACGGGGCGCTGCTGTAGTGCATGCCCTTGGTGATCGAGTCGAAGCCGAGCGCGTCGGCGAGCCGCGCCTGCTCGATGAGCTCCTGGAACCGGGCCGGCATGTCGTCGCCGTCCGGGAACTGCGCCCGGCAGCATCGAGACCGAACTGCATCGCTAGCCGACTCGCTCCGGCTCCCAGCCCCAGGGATGCGGACCCCACTCCGGCTCGAACACGCGGCCGCGCTTCACCGTCAGCACGGGCACCACGGTCTTGTCGATCTTCATGGAGTCTCGCAGCGTGTCGTAGACCACCCAGCGCCCGTCGCGGACCTCCAGCACCGAGATGTCGGCCTGGCGCCCCACGGCGAGGCTGCCGAGTCGGGCTGGCCTCGCCGATCGCGCGCGCGGGATTGACGGTGGACATGGCGATGACCTGCTCGAGCGTGAAGCCCATCCCGAGGAAGCGCGCCATGATCTCGACCATGCTGTGCACGGTGTTGGCGCGGCCCGGGATCGGTCAGGTCGGTGCTGATGCAGTGTGGCGATCAGCCCCTGGTCGAGGACGCGGCGGCCGACGTTGAAGCCGAAGTTCATGCGGCCGTGGGCCGTGTCGAGCCACACGCCGCGGGCGGCGAGCTCCTTGGCCTCGGGCACGAGCTTGCCGTTGGTGTCGAGAACGCCGCCGGGATTCGCGGTGAAGAGATGCGTCACGATGTCGCCGGGCTCGAGCAGCGGCAGCAGCTCGCGGATCACGTTCGGGTCGTAGCGCTTGGTCGGTGTCGCCGATGTGCACCATCAGCGGCACGCCGCTCTCGCGCGCCGCGCGCTTGGCCAAGCGCGGCATCTCCATGCCCGAAGATCTCGAGCGCGGGCGAGACCATGCGCGCCTTGATCCCCTTGATCAGCCCTCTGTGCTCCCGCGCAACCCGGAGCGTGCTCTCGAGGTCGATGCGAGCTCTCGGCGATGATGTCGGGGTTCGTGGCGAGCCCGGTCTGGCAGATGTGCAGGAGCGGGATGACCTCGGTCTCGCACTTCGGCAGGATGTGGCGCGGAAACGCGCTGAAGGTCGCGCAGCCCGAGCTGCCCGCGTCGACGACCGTCGTGACGCCCGGCGTGCACGCCCGCGATGTCGGGATGGACGCCGTTGGCCGCCACGCCGTCGAAGACGTGCGTGTGGAGGTCGATGAGGCCGGGTGTCACGGTCTTGCCCGGGACGTCGACGACCCGTCGAGCCTCCGCGACCGGGATGTTCGCGGCGACTCTGGCGATCTTCGCCGTCCTCGACCGCGACGTCGAGCGCACCGCGCAGGTCCTGCGACGGGTCGATGACGTTGCCGCCCTTCAGGAGCAGGTCGTACATGAGCGAGTCTCCTCTACCGTGACGGGGTGTCCGGAGAGTACACGGGTCGCCTCGGCCGTTTCAAGCCGCGCTCGCCAGTCAGATTGTTTCGTGAAATCCTCTGGGCGAGACCGCTGCCGATGCCGATTCGTTCCCAAGCGCTCAAGCTGATCCTGACGGCGCTGTATCTGCTCATGTGGCCACTCCTCATCCTGGTGCTCGCCGGTGACTGGTGCTGGCGCCCAGGGCTGGATCTTCGGCGGGTGGTTCCTGGCCGTGTGCGTCAGCACGACCGCGTGGCTCTACCGGAACGATCCGGCGCTGCTCGCCGAGACGATACCGCGCGCTCGGCACCGGCGGGCAGAGCCGCCGGGACAAGATGACCGTCTACCTCATCGTGCTCGGCTACGTCGCCTGGATCGTGCTCATGCCGCTCGATGCCCGGCGCTTTCGCTGGACACCGCAGCCCCCGCTCGCCGTGGAGATCGTCGGTTGCGTGCTGCTGGCGCTGTCCTGGCTTCTTCTCTTCCGCTCGTTCACGGAGAACACGTTCTTGTCGCCTGCTGGTGCGCATCCAGCGCGAGCGCGCCCATCGCGTCGTCTCGACGGGCGTGTACCGCATCGTGAGGCACCCGATGTACCTCGGCGCCGTGCTCATGTTCGTCGGCGGGACCGCTCGTGACCGGCTCGGCCTCGGCGCTGGCGGTCAGCGCAGTGCTCGCGCTGCCTGATCGTCGTGCGGATCCTCGACGAGGAGGAGCTGCTGACACGAGGCTGGCCAGCTACGACGACTATCGCCGCCGCGTGCGCTGATCGCCTCATCCCGTTCGTCTGGTGAGCTCTTTAACGAAGGCGTCAGAGCTTCCCTACCTGGGCCCTGCTGCGCGCTCAGAATCTGATCGAGAGCGCCGACAACGTGATGAGTGTCGAGGTCGGTCTTGAACGTCAGCCCGCGGTCCTGCGAGGCTCCGAGGCAGGAAAGAAGGAATACCGGTATTCGGCGAAGAGCGCGAGGTGCCGGAAGACCTGGACGGCGACGCGGCGCGAAGACAGCCGCCCAGGACGACGGCGGGCTCGTCCCAGGCTTCACGGTGAAGGCCCAGGCGGGACCCGCGCCAATGTAAAAGGCTGCAGTCTCTTACGATTCGGAGCATCCTGGCTCGTCAGGAGCGGCAAGCGCAGCATGATCTGCAGCGAGAAAGCCGCTCGGCAAGATCGCGACCGCTGGGGTTATTGGGCGTCGCCCGAGGAGTTGAACGTGATCGGCTTGCCGAGGGAAGCTCCCACGGGAAGGTATCGCTGGCGGACACGGTCTGCGCCGGAATGGGAGGAGAGTAGAACTGAGACAGCCCCAGGAAAGGCGCGAACTCGAACCAGTATCACCCAGGCGCCGACCGTGAAGCCGGTGTCGAGCTCGATGTCGGAGAGGGTGGATCGGACCGACAACCCGGAGCTGTCGCGGCCGGACACGTCCATGTCGGCGGACTTGGTCCACGACGCACCGCCGAACTGGGTCGATCGCCCGCCAGCGTGTGCGGGCGTCGTCCGACGCCGAGTGGCGATCACGAACATGGCGACGGCGGCAGGCAGCTCTTGTCTTCATGCGCGGATCGTACCGGGCGCACCCCCTCACACTCGTCTACGGTAACCGCCACCGTACTTCCGAAACGGGAGCCCAGGCGTCGCGCCGGCGGCAATCGCCGCCACGAGGACGACGACCGAAGTCCCGATCCACGGCACCAGGCTCACGAGGGCGAGAACGACGCCCCCGAGGGCCACCGTCTTGACGGGTGTCTTCTCCTGCAGGAACGGCATCCTCTCCCCGAGCCAGCCGGCCGAGACCGTGAACCCGAAGAGCAGGAGGGCGGCGAGGAGCATGACCGCCACGGGGATGAGCGGGATGCCGATGATCGTGACGGCCAGCAACGCGCAGAACGGGAGGAATCCCAGAAGGATGGCGAGCCCGCCGAGCGCCGAGAGCCCCGGCCGATTGACGAGGTACGTCCTGATGCGTGACACCGCAGTGGGGAATGCGAGCGCGATGAGCAGCGCGATGACGTAGAGGAAGATGGCGCGCGTCATCCGCGCGGCGAAGCCGAACATCGAATGCAGACTCGGCCTGCCTCCGACCGCCCCGCGGATGACCGAGCCGACCATCGTCGGGATCGCGCCGCCGAGACTCACGTTGTCCCCTTCGAGTGTGGCCCCCTCTTCGACCGACACGGTGCCGCCGATCGCGACCGCATCGCCTTCGACGCGTGCGCCGGGTAGCAAAGTGACGGACCCACCCACGGCCACCGCATCTTTGCGCACGTGACCCGAGACCGTGACGGAGCCGCCGATCGCGACCGCCTTGTCGACGACCTCCTCGGGCGCGACCGTCAGGGATTGGCCGAAAACGACGCGCTCGCTGCCTCGACGACCACGCCGCTCGCGCCGTCGCTCGCGCCACGAATCTCCGGAGCCCGCGGCGGTGGCGTCCGAACGCACGCGGAGCACCCCGTCAGCGAACGACGCCCGGAGAGCCGGCTTCGAGGATCAGCTCGAGCACGTCGCCGGCGGGCCGCTTCGACACCTGGATCGTGAACGTGCGCGTCGTCGCACTCTCCGGCGCGGTCACCACGAGGCTCCAGCCCGCCTGCTTGGCAATCGTGCTCAATGCGTCGAGGAACCGTCCCGCGCGGCTGATCGATCGAGACGATCGGCGTGCTATCGGGAAGCTTCCCCTCCAGGCGCCGGCTGTCGGGGTTGCGGCCCAGAGCAAGGCCCGGTAGAAGCAAGAACGCGACGCTGAGGACGGCGATCGTCTTGGCTGCGCTCATGTCCGATCTCCCTTCGCGTGGGGAGTACGATCGAGCGCGCGGCTTATTTCGAAAGCGCCGGCGACTGGGTCCGCGCGACGAGCACCAGCGACAGAACGGCCACGGCGAAGCTCAGGACGGCCGCGGTCCAGATGGTCAGCGGCACGAGGGCGAGGACGACGCCGATACCGGTCGTCCATCTGGCGAGGTCGACCGCCGCCTCCGCGAGCCATGCGACCACGGTGACCGGCTCGCTGGTCGTGCCCACAAAGCGACGATCGCCGCCAGACCGATGAGCGCCGCCATGAGGCCCGTCAGCACCGCCCGCCGGTCGCGCGCCTCGATCGCTTCGAGATATCGGCGCCTCGCGGCCGCGCGAAACTGGGCCGACGGCTCCGGCGCTGGAAGGGCCCGGAGGAGCAGCGCGAGCTGGTCGTCGTCGGGTCGCCGGCTCATGCGGTCGGTGCGCCTTCCAGCGCCCTCTTGAGCTGCGCGCGGCCCCGATGGAGCCACGTCATCACCGTTCCCATCGGAACCTCGAGGGCGGCCGCGATGTCACGGTACGACATCTGCTCGATGTGGAAGAGGACGACGGCCTCCCGCGGGCCCTCGTCCAGATCGGCGAGAGCCCGATCGAGGCGGGAAAGCTGCTCTCGAAACGAGGCCTCGTCCGCCGGGCTCGGCGGCGGCGTTTCGCTGACGGGCATGGTCTCCACCCTGGCCTTCACCGCGCGCCGCCGCCGCAGATCCAGGCAGAGGCGGCGAGCGATGGCGATGAGCCACGGCAGAACCGGCCGTTCCGGATCGAATCGCTCGAAGTGGACGAAGGCCCGCACGAACGTGTCCTGCGCGAGATCCTCGGCCTCGGAGGATCGGAGCAGTCGCCAGCAGAAGCGCAGGACGGGCCGATGAAAGCGCCGCACCAGCTCGTCGAAGGCCCCGCATCGCCGCGGTGGGCGCGACGCGCAAGATCAAGCTCTGATCGCCGGTCGTCCGCATCCGAGTCCGACACATTCCTCGCCGTCTGCCAATGGAGTACGGCCGACACCGAGGATTATTTCGGCGGGGCGGCTCACGCCAAGGGCTGCTGGGGGCCGCGAGGCGGGCCTTTGACCTCCTCGAACGACTGCGCGAAGGCCAGGAGCTTGGCGTCGGGCTCGTCCAGATCGATGTGCTCGCCGAACGGCTGGCGCACCTGGTACGGGGTCGTGTAGTAGAGCTCGACTCGATTGTCCTCGGGATCGAAGAAGTAGACGCTGCAGGCGATCCCGTGGGTGACCGTGCGGTCGATCTTCATGCCTTCCTGCTTGAGCCGATGGTAGAACGAGCGCACGCCGTCCAGGCTCTTCACCTTGAACGACACCTGCTGGACGTTGTGCGTCTTCTGCCCGGGCTCGCTGCGCCTGCACCAGCGCCAGCTCGTGATGCTCGGTCTCCGGCGTCGCGCTCAGGAAGCAGATGCCGCGAGCCATGTCCTCGTCGCTGATCGTCAGGCCGAGCACGCGGGCGTAGAAGTCCCGCATCTTCGGCAGGTCGTTGCAGAACAGGCCCGACGTGACCCAACCCGCTGATCTCAGGCATGTGTCACCTCACCGCGCCGCGGTCGACGAGCTCACGTCCGTTTGTAAAACCGGCTCGCATTGTCCCACAGGAGCTTGCGCTTCGTGTCCGGCTTCGAGGCTCGACCACTTCAGGATGTTGTCGACGGAGTTGGGGAACTGGCACTCCGAGTGCGGATAGTCCGACGCGTACATCAGCACGTCGTCGCCGAGGACGCTCGTGACGTAGTTGAACATGTCCTCGCCCTCGTGGTGCTCGATGCTGCAGAAGAACCGCCCGCTGGTCATGTACTCGCTGGGGGCGTGCTTGAGCGGCGCCACGCCGCCGACGTAGATCGCCTGCTCGTCCATGCGCTTGGCCCAGAAGGGTAGCCAGCCCATCCCGCATTCGAGGATGCCCATGCGCAAGCTCGGATAGCGATCCATGATCCCGGCGCCGATGAAGGCGGCCATGAACCGCATCCCGCCCCAGGGGTGAGAGGCCAGTCGACCGAGGAAGATGTTGTCCCAGAGATCCTGGTAGCCCGGGAAGTACGGCGGGTTCCAGGTCAGGCTGTGGTGCATCACCGCCAGGTCATGCTCCTGGGCGGCCTGCCAGATGGGCTCGAGGTCCGGGTGATCGACCGGGATGTCCTTGGCGAGCAGCGGCCAGACCGCGACCGCCCACTCTGGACGTGCCCCACTTGCGAATCTCGCTCACGGCCTCGTCGACGTTGCGGGTCGAGGCCACGACCATCGTCTTGAGGCGGTCCGGGGACTTCCCGCAGAAATCGGCGGCGTGACGATGATAGGCACGAATCAGTCCGACCTCGAGCTCGACGTCCGGCAGGCCCGACCACGCTGACCCACGAGGTCGGAATCAAGAGATGCGCGTCGGTCCCCTCGTCGTCCATGTCCATGATGCGGTTCTCGGCCATGATCGTCCTGCACGCCGGCTCTCGGCTGCTTCGTTCCCCGCCAGTTCGTGCCCCGGCCGGTGAACGTCTCGTGAGCGCTCGCCTGGCCGAGGACGCGACGGTAGAACTTCGTGCCGACGCGGTACTGATGGGTGTTCGGGCGACCCGCCGATCTGGCCGGTCGCGTGCCGGTGTGCGGCCAGCTCGGCCAGCCGCGGACGGAAGCTCGGATCGACGTAGCGCTCCAGGACTTCGGCAGCAGGGTTGACGTGCGTATCGGCGTCCCACGCGCGCAGGCCGTTCTTCATCCGGTCCTCCTTCCGTCGTCGTGGACCGTCACTTGCGGATCATCAGCTGGAGGCGATGTCCATCGGGATCGCTGAAGTAGATGCATCGATCGTCGCCCGGCCGGCCGCTCACCGCCACGCCGTGCTTCTCCAGATCGGCTTTCAAGCGCCTCATAGGTGCCGGACGCGACGTTCAGCGCGAGATGGTTGAGATCGTTGCCAGTCGTCAGCGGGGATTCGCCCTGCTTCTTGAACAGCGCCACCCCTGCTGCCCGGCGTGAAGAAATACCTGGCGGTCGTTCTCGCGATAGACGGTCATGCCCAGGACGTCGGTGTAGAACTTCTTGGCGCGAGATACGTCGCTGACGTGTAGCACGAGATGGTCGATCCCGGTGGCCTGTATCATCTCTTGGCCCTCCTCGGCTTCTCCGACCCGGCTCGCGGTCGATATACGCCCTCTGCCGGGCTCAGTCTACAGCGAAATGTGGTGGCTCTCCGGGCGGCGATCTCGGGCCCGGCGCTCCCATCCCTGCGTCGACGGGACACGCCCGAGAGTGATATGGTCCCCGCGTCCCGACGGAGAGCGCGGAAGGAGAACATCGTGAAGCTCGTCACCTTCCAGAGCACAGGAAAGCCCGATCTGCTGCCGGGCCTCTTCACCGACCGGGGCGTGGTGAGCCTCGCCGACGCGGTCCCCGCGGGCGCGACGCCGACCGCGACGATGACGGGCATCATCGACGACTTCGACCGGCTGCGGCCGGCGCTCGAGCGGCTGGCCCGCGACGGCAAGGCGCTGCCGGCCGGCGACGTCCGGCTGCGCGCGCCGCTGCCGCGGCCGGGCAAGATCCTGGCGTGCATCGCCAACTACTGGGAGCATGGCGCGCTCGAGGCCCGGCCGCTCAACATGTTCCTGAAGAGCGCGGACGCGGTGATCGGCCCGGGGGACACGATCGTCCTGCCGGAGTTCACCGAGCCGTGGATCTTCATGCACGAGGCCGAGCTGGCGCTGGTCATCAAGGGGCCGGCCAAGTCGGTCAAGCGCGACAACTGGCGCAACGCCGTCTTCGGCTACACCGGCATGATCGACGTGTCGGCGCGCGGTGAGGGCCGCCGGACGTGGAAGACCGGAAGCTGGCTCGGCAAGTCGTTCGACACGTTCGCGCCGATCGGGCCGTGCATCGCGACGATCGACGAGATCCCGAACCCCAACGACGTCCACGTGCAGTTCTGGGTCGACGGCCAGCTCCGTCACAACTACAACACCGACGACATGGAGCACCTGGTGCCCGAGCTCGTCGAGTTCGCGACGACGATCATGACGCTCAACTCGGGTGATCTCATCGCGTGCGGCACGAACCACGAGGGGCTGGGCCCGCTGCAGAACGGCGAGGTCGTGGATTTCGAGATCCACGGAATCGGGCGCATGCGGCTCGACGTGCGCGATCCGTTGAAGCGCACGTGGGACAAAGGGCATCTACATGGGCGCCGATTCGACTCATCCCGGACGCCGTCCAGCGCAACCGGCCGCCGGCCGCACGCTGACGCCGCCGACGGCGGCCGGGATCTTACGGCGTGCCGGCGAGGAGGCGGCCGGCCGCGCGGATCTCGTCCGGGTCGAACGGGGGCTCCTGAGAGCAGGATCAGCCGGTCGACGCCGCGCTGCTCGAGCATCTGGCGCGCCGCGCGAATCCGCGCGGAGCCAGCGATCGTCCAGGCCGGCGAAGACGGTCAGGATGAAGTCGGCGGCGTTTCGGCCCGACTTCGCGTGCTCGTCGCGCGCGACGCGGGCGAGGTCGGCGAGCTTGGGGTGCATCGCCTGGGTGTTGAATCCGTCGGCGTAGCGGCCCGCGATGCCGGCCATCCGCGGGCCGAAGCCGCCGACGATGATCGGCGGCGGCGGCTCCGGTCTCGAGAAATCCGGCGTGACCCGACCAGAGCCGGCGCATGAGCTCGATCGCCTCGACGACTTTCCGGGCGCGCACCTCATCGCGCTCGACCGATTGCCCGATCGCCCGCTGCTCGGCCGCGTAGGGCGTCCGCTGACTGCCGCCCGCGCCGATGCCGAGCAGCAGCCGGCCGCCTGAGACCGCCTGGAGCGTGGCCGCCATGTTGGCCAGAAGGCCGGGATGGCGATTCGCCACGTTCAGCACGAGCGGCCCGAGCGCGATCCGCCGGGTGGCTTCGGCCAGCGCGGTCAAGGTCGTCCACGCCTCCGGCACGCCGGGACCGCTCTCGCCGTCCGGATCGCGCAGGTGATCCCAGGTCCAGAGCCCGTCGAACCCGGCTTCCTCGGCCGCGATGGCGGCGGCGCGCATGTCGCGGTATCGTGCGCTCATCGGAATCAATAGCAGGTCCGGTCTTCTGATCGCTCTAACTGGTTATCCTCGGGGTTGCCATGCGCGCGTGGACCGTGGACGCTGACGACATTCGCGTCGCCGAAGATTTCGACGACGCGCTCCTGCACCATACGCCGGAGATCGACAGCTTCCTGAATCTCGATCGCGATGACAAGTTCATCGTGATCGGCACGAAGGGCTTCGGCAAGACGCTGCTCCTCAAGGCCAAGCGCATCCTCTATCAGCGCGACGGCCGGGCCGCGTGCCTGCCGACCGGCACTCTCCTCGACAAGCCGATCGGCGACAAGGTCTTCGGCAAGGAGGCGCTCACCTTCTTCGCCGCGTCGTCCCTGCCCTGGTCGAAGCTCTGGCTCACGGCGATCGCCGCGGCGACGCTCAAGCATCTCGGTCGGGCCGATGGCCTCCGGGTGACCGCGAAGCTGACGGGGCTGATGGCCGACGAGCGCCTCCACGGTGTGATCGACCACTTCGTCCGGCTCCTCGACTTCTCGCCGAGCGAGCTGCAGCGCGCCGCCGCCGACACCGACGGGCATCTCTTGCCGCGCCTGCGCGCGGTCAACTCGCCGGTCGCGATCTTCATCGACGGCGTCGACGAATACTTCAACAAGCACATCGAGCGGGCGAGCCTCCCGAGCGTGACCGGCCCGCTGTCGCCGAACGTATGGTACTTCGCCCAGCTCGGCCTCGTCGAGGTCGCGTACCAGCTTCGCCGGATCAACCATCACCTCAAGGTTTTCGCGGCCGTCCGGAAAGAGGCGTACGCGCGGCTGCAGACGACGGTCATGTCGCAGCAATACCGCGGCAGCGCCGTCGACATCGCCTATCCGGTCGAGAGCCTGCGCGAGATCTTCGTGAACAACATCCGCCTGGAGAAGGCCGACCGGATGGTGCGGCCGGATCGGCTGCGCGCCGATCCGATCGAGGCGTTCCTCGGCCGCACGACGATCGCCCACGCCTACACGGGCGAAGAGGAAGACGCCTTCGACTACGTGTGCCGCCACACGCTGCTCCGCCCGCGCGATCTCATGACCATCGGCGAGCGCCTCGCGGCGCTGCGGCCCGAGGAGCGGCGCCACGAGCATCGGGTGAAGGAGGCGGTGAACGTCGGCGGCGACCGAGATCGCCCGCGAGTACTCTGACCGAGATCGCCCCGTACATCGGCGACCTGGACCTGGAGCGCTTCCTCGGGCGCATCCCCGGGCACATCCTCGGCCGCGACGAGGTCGAGGAGCTCTTCCGGAGCCACAGCGGCGAGGGCGCCGCCGTCGACGAGCGACACGTGTTCTGCGCGCTCTATCGCGTCGGGCTCCTGGGCCACCTGCACCACGACTGGGTGAGAGGCGAATGGGTCCAGCGATTCCTCCGGCCGGGCGAGGGCACGCTCGAGCCCGACGGCGTGCTGCCGCGCGCGACGCACTACCTCGTGCACCCGGTGCTGTCGGACGTGATCGGGCGGCTGAACCCCGGGTATCTCGAGCGCATCGACCGGGTCGAGATCGTCGGCTACGGCGCGGACGTGGCGAGGAACGCCGAGCGGAGACCGCGCCGTCACCGCGCGCGCTCTGTTCGTCCTGGCCGGCGACGTCAAGGGCTTCGGCGGGCTCATGCGAGCCGGCGCGGACGCCGCCGTCCGGCAGGCGCTGGACGAGGCGCTGCGGAAGTGGGCCCGCGAGACGATCGCCGCCGAGGTCGGCGCCGGCGACGCGGTCTCGGTCGTGCACGACGATCCCGTCGTCCTGGCGCAGGTCGCCCGCCATCTCGTGGACGAGGTCTATCGGGCTCCCGGCCAGCCTCGGCTTCGGATCGCGCTGCACTACGGCGAGGTCTTCACGAGCCGGAGGCCGGGCGACGGCTTGCCCGTCATCGCCGGCGGCGACGGGGTGCTCTGCGCCGTGCGGGTCGAGCCGCGCGTGGAGCCCGGGCAGATCTGGGTGACGGAGGAATTTCGCGCGCAGCTCGCCGAGCGTCCCTCGTTGTGGCGCACGACGCCGGTCACCGGACCGGACGGCGCGAATCGGATCAACGTCAAGAAGGAAGGCGGAACGGAACCCGATCTCTGGGTCGAGCTGTATCGCCTCGAATTCTGATCGCGGGCTGCTGGCGGCGGCGTGAGATCGTCCAGCGCGCCGGTCAATGGGTTGAGCGTCAGCGCGTCGGGCACGCACAGCGGCGAGAGCTTCTCGCGAAAGCTCCGCCGGCGTCCGCGCCGGCCGGCCGTCCTCGGTCGCGAACGCGCCAGTGACCTCGGCGGTGACGAGCACCCGCTGGCTCTCGACCTCGCGGATCTCCTGGATCCAGATCGACCGCGCGCCGCGGATCTCGCGGACATACGTCACGATCTCGAGCGTGTCGCCCGATCGCGCCGGCGCCAGATACTTCACCGTCAGGTCGGCGGCGAGGATCAGATAGCCCTGCTTGCGCATCTCCCCGAGCGACAGCCCCAGCGCGTCCAGCGCCTCGATGCGCGCCACCTCGAGATAGTGGACGTACTGCGCGTGGTTCACGTGGCCGTACTGGTCCACTTCGTAGTGACGCACCTTCAGCTGGAACCGGGCCGGCTTGCCCATTCGTGTCGCCCCTTTCGCGCCTAGATCCTATATGGAAACGCAGCGTGGCCGCAGCGCATTGCCGATGACGGACACCGGTTCAGGCTCAGCGCGGCGCTCGCGATGATCGGGCTCAGGAGGGGCCAGCCCCAGTGCTCAAAGAGGCTTGACCGCTGGAGGGCGTAATGGTCCACTCGGGCGATCTCGAGCACATCGGTTGAGAGGCTCGATGACTGACAACGGGAACCTCGATTCTCGGCTCGACCTGCTCCTACGTCTCGTCGAGAGCATCACGGCATCGCCCGACCTCGACCAGGTACTCCGCCGTGTGGTCCGGTCGGCCACCAGTCTCGTGAACGACTCGCTGGCGACCTTCTGGATCCTCGAGGACTCGAGGCTGGTGGCGTGGGCGCGGGCCGGGGTGCGGGACCACACGCCCGTGACCGGTCGAACGGAGTTCGCCCTCGGCGAAGGCCTCGTCGGTCACGCCGCGCTGGAGCGGACGGACCCTGCTGGTGCCCGACGTCCTGGCCGACCAGCGCACGATCGACCGCGCCTACTTCGCCGCGGCGGGCATGGCTGCCTGCGCGGCGGTTCCGCTCGTCTCGCACGGCCGGCTCGTGGGCGTCCTCGCGCTCGTCGCGCGCCGCGCCGAGGACCTCGGCGCCACCGAGGTGCAGATGCTGACGGCCTTCGGCGCTCATGCCGCGATCGCGATCGAGAGCGCCCAGCTCTATGCCGACGCCGAGCGCCGGCGCCGCGAGGCGCAGACGCTGGCCGACGTCGCGCGCGACCTCGCCGAGTGCCACGACCTTGACACGGTCCTCGCGCGGATCGCGCGAGGCGCCAACGGTCTCTGCGCCGCCGACGTGACGAGCCTGGCGGTGCGCGACGCCGACGGCTCCTTCCCGGCCCGGCACGTCATCGGAGCGACGCAGCGACGCCTATCGGCGCTTCCGCGTCGTGCCGGGCCTGGGCATCGGGGGTCACGCCGTGGTCAGTGGTCGGCTCGGGCGTGCGGCTGAGCGTGTCGCGTGGCCGCCGATGCCGCCAGAATACGCCGAGGCGATCGACGCCGAAGGCATCCGCAGTGCTCTCGCCGTCCCCATCGTTCTCGGACAGGACGTCGAGGGACTGCTCTACGTCTGCAGTCGTACACCACGGTCGTTCAGCGACAACGACGAGGTCGTGCTGATGCGGCTGGCCGACCACGCCGCCGCCGCGATTCACAACCATCGCCTCTTTGGCGGCCGAGCAGGCCGCTCGGACGCAGGCCCAGACGTCGGCGCAGGACTTCCGCGACCTCGTCGACACGCTCGACGCGATCGTCGTCGACGCCGATGCGGAGACGTTTCAGATCACCTTCGTCAATCGTCGCGCGGAAGCCATCCTGGGCTATTCGCGGCAAGAGTGGTATGCCGACCCAAACTTCTGGGCCAATCACGTTCACCCCGACGATCGGGATTGGGCCGTGGCGCTGTGCACAGAGGCGACGGCCGACGGCCACGACCACGTCATGCAATACCGGATGCTGACGGCCGACGGCCGCGTGCTGTGGGTGCACGACATGGTACGGGTCGTGGCCGGCCGGGCCGATGGTCGGCGCCAGTTGCGATCCGTGATGGTCGACATCACCGAGCGCAAACAGGCCGAGCTGGAGGTTCAGCAACAGCGACAACTGCTCACACACCTGACCCGCGTGGCCACGTTGGGCGAACTGTCCGGTGCTCTCGCCCATGAGTTGAGCCAGCCGTTGACATCTATTCTGAGCAACGCACAGGCGGCGCAGCGGTTCTTGGCCCGTGAGCCCGTCGATCTGGGTGAGGTGCGTGACATCCTGAAGGACATCGTGGACGACGACCGACGCGCCGGCGCGGTCATTCGCCGATGGCGCACGCTCCTGAGGAAGGGCGAGACCCAGCTCCATCCGCTCGACCTGAACGACGTGACGAACGAAGTGCTCCGCTTGGCTCACAGCGAGCTCATCGCTCATCGCGTGACCGTCACCGCCCAGCTGACGCCCGGCCTGCCAGCGGTGCGTGGCGACCGCGTGGGCTTGCAGCAGGTGCTATTGAATCTGATCGTCAACGCGTGCGACGCCATGAAGCTCGAACGAGCCAGCCCGCCGCCATCTGACCTGTCATCACTGGACCCGATGGGGCGGGCGCGGTCCAGGTGACGATCGCGGACCGCGGCGGCGGCATCCCAGCCGACAAGATCGAGCGGGTGTTCGAGCCGTTCTTCACGACCAAGGAGCACGGGCTGGGGCTGGGGCTTGCGATCTGCCGCTCGATCGTGGCGGCGCACGGCGGCCGCATCTGGGTCACCAACAACTCGGATCGCGGCGCCACCTTCTGCTTCGCCCTGTCGGCGCAGTCCGGTGACGAGCCATGACCTCAGGGCGCCGGAGGTGCCGCCGGAAGGCCCGTCTTACGGCTTCGCCGGCGGATAGTCGCGCCCGTACGCGGGCATCTTCAAGAACTCGTCGGGCTTGTACGTCCAGAACTGCGAGACCATCGGGTACGTGTGCAGGACGGTGTTCGTGAGCTTGCCGTCCACCCGCTCGACCTTCAGGATGTAGACGTTCTGCGTCGGGTTCCCGACTCGTCGAGCTTGATCGGCCCGCGCGGATCCTCGACGGTCTCGCTGGCCTTCCTGATGGCGGCCAGGAAGCGCTCGCGATCCTCGACCTGGCCGTCCACGATCTTCGCCGCCTCGGCGACCCAGCGGCCGGCGCTGTACATGATGGCCGTGAAGTAGGCCGGCGTCCGGCCCACCTTGGCCTCGGCGAGCTTCATGTACGTCCGGTTGGCGGGCGTCGTCAGCGTCGGCGCCCAGATGAGCGCGCCGACGGCGCCGACCGCCTCGTCGCCCAGACTGCGGATCACGTGCTCGTCGGTCATGACGCCGCTGCCGATGAGCGGCAGCTTGCCCTTCAGCCCGTACTCGGCGTACTGCTTGATGAAGCGCACGCCCTGCGCCGCCACGAACACGGCGCACACCGCGTCCGCGTTCCGGTTGATCTGCGTCAGATACGGCGCGAAGTCGAGGACGTTGAGCGGCACCCAGATCTTCTGGACGACGCGGCCGCCCTGGTCCTCGAACACGCGCTGGAAGCCGCCGATCTGCTCGTGGCCGAACGGGTTGTCCATCGCGACCGTCACGACCCTCTTGTACTTGAGCACGCGCGCCGCGTAGTCGCCGAGCGGGATGCATCGAGCTGGCTCGCGGCGAAGTTCGTGCGCAGGATGAACTTCGACACGTTCTTCTTCGTGAGATCGTCGGGCGTCGTCAGGTAGAGCGTGGGCAGCTGGTCGCGCTCGATCGGCGGGATCAGCCCGTAGCCGATGTTCGACAGGAGCACGCCGGTCAGCACGTGGACGTGGTCCTGCGTGACGAGCTTGCGGTACTTCGCCTGCGCGACCGCCGGGTTGCCCTCGTCGTCTTCCTCGATCAGCTCGATCTTGCGGCCCGCGGTCTGGTAGCCGATCTGCTCGAAGGCCAGCTTGAGGCCCTCGAGCATGTCCTTGCCGGCCTGAGCGAAGATCCCGGTCATCGGCGCCATGAAGCCGACCTTGATCGTGTCCGCAGCCCAGGCGACGTCGGCGCCCGCCGCTACACACGAAGTCAGCACGAGCGCCGCGAGGGTCCTGCCCAGCCACGTGCCTGTCCGATCAGCCATGAACGATCTCCTGGGAGTGTCGAGTGCGTGCGATCCGAATCATGCCGCGCGCCGCGCTCGCGCACGAGGCGGGCGAGGCGGTCGGGTGAGAGCGGCAGCTCGGTGATGGCGACGCCGAGTGGCGCGAGCGCGTCGGCCACGGCGTTGGCGATGGCCGCCCCGGCGCCGGAGCTGCCGCCTTCTCCGACGCCCTTCACGCCGAGCGGATTGAGCGGCGTGGGCGTCTCTTCGAGAATCTTCACGATGGTGCGCTCCGGCATGTCCATCGCCGTCGGGACCAGATAGTCCATGAACGTCGTCGTGAGCGGCTGGCCCTGGTCGTCGTACACGAGCTCCTCGAAGATCGCGCCGCCCAGGCCCTGCGCGAGCCCGCCCGTGATCTGACCGTCGACGATCATCGGATTGATCGCGCGGCCGACGTCGTAGGTCACGACGTACTTGCGCACCGTCACGCGGCCGGTCGCCGGATCGACCTCGACGCCGGCCACGTGCGTCCCGTACGGGTACGTCATCTTCGGCGCCTCGAAAAAGTGCGCGGCGTAGAGTCCGGGCTCCATGCCCGGCGGACCGGGCACGGCCGCGCGGGCGAGCTGCCGCAAGGTGACCGAGCGTTCGGGCATCCCCGCACGTGCACCTTGCCCGCATCGAGCACGAGATCGCCGGCGTGGGCCTCGAGCAGCGAGGCCGCCACCCGGAAGATCTTCTCCCGGACCTTGCGGGCGGCCTCGAGCGCGGCCGGGAGCGCGACCGCCGCACCGCGGCTCGCGAACCCGCCGATGCCGAACGGCACGCGCGCGCTGTCGCCGTGGACCACGGTGACGTGCTCGGCGTCGAGGGCCAGCTCCTCGGCGACGACCTGGGCCAATGTCGTCTCGATCCCCTGCCCGACCGCGGCGACGCCCGAGTAGACGACCACCTTGCCGGAGCCGTCGACCTCGACGCGCGCGTATTCCCACGGACCGAGCCCCGCCTTCTCGAGCACGCATCCCAGGCCGATCCCGAGATAGCGGCCCCGTGCTGCGCGCTTCCGCTTGCTCGCGGCGCATCGCCGGGTAGTCCGCCGCCGCCAGCGCCTGCTCGAAGGCGGAGCGATAGTCGCCGCAGTCGTAGACGGTACGCTGGCCCAGCGACGCGCCGCCCACCTCGTAGGGCATCTCGCTGGCGTCGATGAAGTTGCGCCGCCGGACGTCGGCGGGATCGAGCCCGAGCTCGACCGCCACGCGGTCGATCAGGCGCTCGCGGACGAACGTGCCTTCGTAGCGCCCGGGCCCGCGATAGGTGCCGGTGGGCGTCTTGTTCGTCATCACGCACAGCGCTTCGCACTCGTAGTTCTGGATCCGGTAAGGCCCCGGCAGCAGCGCGATCGTGAGCTCGGGGACCACGACGCCGTGCGTGCGGATGTACGCGCCGAGGTCGACCATGAACCGGTCGCGCAGGGCCACGATCGTGCCGTCGCGGCGGACCCCGATCTCCGACGTCGTGATACTGCTGCCGCGAGTGGTTGGTCGCCATCAGGTGCTCGCGGCGGTCCTCGATCCACTGCACCGGACGGCCCAGGCGCATCGCCGTCCACGGCACCATGAAGTCCTCGGGATAGAACTCGCCGCGTACGCCGAAGCCGCCGCCCACCTCGAGCTCGATGAAGTGGATCAGGTGCTCGGGATGGCCGAGCAGGTCGGCGAGAACCCGTCGGTTGAAGTGCGGCACCTTCGCCACGCCCCAGAGGCGTGAGCACGCCCGTCCCGGGTCGTGGCCGGCGGTGAGGCCGCGCGTCTCCATCGGCACGCCGGTGTGACGCTGGATGGCGAAGCGCTCGGTGATGCGCCGCTCGGCGGACGCGAGCGCGCTCGACGCGTCACCGGCGCGCGTCACCAGACGTTCGATGACGTTGCCGCCGGCCGCCGGATGAAGAATCGGCACGCCCGGATCGCTCGCACGGCGCGCGTCGGCGACGACGGGCAGCGGCTCCCAGTCGATCTCGATCAGCTCGAGCGCGTCCTCTGCGAGATAGCGGCTCGAGGCGACCACGAAGACGACCGGCTCGCCGACGTAACGGACGACCCCGGTGGCGAGCGGAGGCTGCAGGCACGCGGTCGGGCCGACCCCGGCGCGCTGTCCAAGCCTCACCGGAATGCGCGGGACCGTCCCGAGATCGTCCGCGGTGATCACCGCGAAGACGCCGGGGAGTGCGCGCGCCGCGTGCGTGCGCACGCCCGCGATCCGCGCATGCGGATGCGGCGAGCGCAGGACCGCCGCGTGCAGCAGGCCCGGCACGCGCACGTCGGCGGCGTACTTGCCGCGCCCCGTCAGGAGGCGGAAATCCTCCTTGCGCCGCATCGGGGTGCCGATCACGCGATACTCCGCCGCGTTCTCGAGACGCGCCGGTGGGGTCATGAGCGCAGGTGAAAGATCTGCGCCGCGTTCCCGCCGAAGATCGCGGTCTCGGTCGCCGGATCGAGGCCGGCCTCGCGGACGACCTTCAGCGGATCGGGGTCACCCATCCAGAACGGATGGTCGCTGCCGAGCATCACGCGATCGTGGCCGACCAGCTGGACGAGATACCGCAAGGCCTCGGGCCGCTGGACGAGCGTGTCGTAGCGGAAGCGCCGGAGATAGCGACTGGGAAGGCCGGCGTTGTCCACGCGCGCCTCGGGCCGCGTCTCGTGCGCGCGGTCGAAGCGGCCGATGTGATACGGCAGAAACCCGCCGCCGTGGACGAGGACCACCGAGAGCTCGGGAAATCGGTCGAGCGTGCCGCCCAGAATCAGGCTCGCCGCGGCCAGGGTCGTCTCGAACGGATAGCCGACCAGATTGTGCAGGTAGTGGTGCCCGAACCGCTCGACCGCTTCGAGCAGGAATGGATGCAAGATGACCGGCGCCGCGAGATCCGCGGCCGCCTTCCAGAAGGGATCGAAGGCGGCATCGCCGATCGGCCGGCCGAGCGCGTTGGGGTCGACCATCGCGCCGCGCAGGCCGAGCTCGCGCACGGCGAAGCGCAAGCTCCGCGGCGGCCGTCGCCGGCTCTTGCAGCGGGACCGTCGCCAGGCCCTGATGCGCGCCCGGCGCCTCGCGCAGGGCGGCGGCGAGCGCTTCGTTCTGCAGCCGGCTCCACGCCGCGCCCTGTCCCGGTGGCAGCGAGTAGCCCGCGACGTCCATCAGCGGCCCGAACACGGCGGTGTCGATGCCCTGCGCGGCGAAAAACTTCGCGTGCAGGTCGAGTGTGTAGAGAGCCGGGAGCAGCGGCCGGGTCGGCGGCTCGTCGCCGATCTGCAGGCGCACCCCCTCGCCCGGCAACAGGCGAACGCCGTAGGTGTCCGGGCGGCGCCGAACCGTGTCGAAGGCGCCCGGCGAGATGTAGTGCGCGTGGACGTCGACGATCACGCCGTCAGTCGAGCAATGCCTTCCGCTGGCCGCCGTCGAGCGTGATGATCGCCCCGTTCATGAAGCTGGCGCGCGGTGAGGCGACGAAGACCGCGACGTTGGCGACTTCCTCGGGCGTGCAGATCCGGCCCAGCGGGATGCTGCGCTCGGCGCGACCTCTGCGCCTCCTCGACACTGATCTTTCGCATGCGCGCGATGCCGCTGATGAGCTGCTCCCACCGCTCGGTCGCCACCGGCCCCGGGTTGATCGCGTTCACCAGGATGTTCTGCCGCCCGTACTGCTCGGCCAGCGCGACCGTCATGGCCAGGTCCGCGGCGTTGGCCGCGCTCGGCGCGAGCTCGATCCCGATCGGCTTGACGCCGTCGTTGCCGATGATGTTCACGATGCGGCCGCCGCCCTGGCGCAGCATGTGCGGGATCACCGCCTTGATGCACCGGACGTAGCCCATGAACTTGAGCTGGAGCGCCTTCTGCCAGTCCTCTTCGGTGAGGTCGAGGATCTCGCCGCCGGGCGCCGCGCCGGCGTTGTTGACGAGGACGTCGATCCGGCCGAAGCGCGACGCCGTCGCGTCGACGATCCGCTGCACGTCGTCGGGCCGCGTGAGATCGCCGGCCACCTGGAACACCTCGGCGCCGGTCGCCTTGGCGAGCTCCTGGGCCGCCGCGTCGAGCGACGCCTTGTCCCTGGCGCAAATGGCGACCCGAACGCCTTCCTGGGCGAGACCGCGCGCGACCGCCTTGCCGATGCCCTTACTGCCGCCGGTGACCAGCGCCGCCTGACCCTTCAAGCCGAGGTCCATGTGAGACTCCTTCGTGCGCGGGATTGACGGACGCGAGTCTATCAAATATTGATAGACACGCCTCAGCTGCGCGACCCGTGGCCGCAGGAAAGGAGCTTCCATGGCGAGATATTTCGAGGGGACCGATGCTCAGAAGAGTCGCGCGTATTCGCCGGCCGTCGTCAGCCGAGGGCGGGCGCACCGTGTGGCTGGCCGGGCAGACCGCGACGGTGGACGGTGACGGCAAGGACATCTCAGGCGACTTCGAGGCGCAGACGCACCGCGTGTTCGCGCTGATCGATCAGACCTTGCGGCGCGCGGGCGGCTCGCTCGCGAACCTCGTCACGATGACGGTGTTCATCAAGGAGCCGCGCCACGGCGACCGCTTCGTCGAGCTCCGCCGGGAGAAATTCCCCGACGGACGCTACCCGGGCAGCGCGCTGATCACCGTGACGAACTTCGCGCGACCCGGCATGGAGATCGAGATCCAGGGCGTCGCGGTGATCGGCGACCGCGCTACTTGACGGTCTTTTGCAGCTGTCGCGCGTGCTCGAGGTGGGCGGCGGCGACACCCCGCACGCTGGTCAAGAGGCCCTTGAGCCCGCTGTTCTGCGCGTTCGGGATCAGCGTGTCGTCGAGTGCCTTGACGCACCGTCTCGTGATAGCCGACCTCGTTGTCGATGTAGGCCTTGTCGAACGCGTCGCCGCTGAGCTTGGAAAGCTTCGCGCGCGCGTCCTGGCCGCCCTTCACGAGCGCCTTGCTGGTGTCGTTCTCCTTCGGCGTCACCTTCAGCTTGCCGACGAGATCGCTCGCCGCCTTGATGGCGCCGGAGTGATCGGTGACCATCGTCTGGGCGAATTGCTTGATGTCGGCGCTCTTGGCCTTCGACAGCGCGAGCTTGCCGGCGTCGACGTCGACCTGGTTGGCGGCCACTCGCGACGGCGGCGATCTGCGCGTCGTCGATCTTCGGCTGGGCCGACGCGGCCATCGCCGCCTGAACACGAACGCCGTCGCGATTGCGAGAACACGAGCTGTGCTGGTCATGGTGTCCTCCGCCCAAATAGAGCGCGATCGGCACGGAGGGCGACGGGCCCCGCTCACTTCACGACGAGGACCGCTTTCATCGGCGGGTGAAACGTGCACGTGTACGGGATTCGTCCGCGCGCTCGCGCGACGAACGACCATTCGGCCGACGGGCCCATGCTGCCCGAGTCGAACTGGCGCGCGTCGGCGGTCACGGTGGGGGCACGATGTCGCGATTTACCCACACCACCGTGTCGCCCGGGGCGACCGTCAGCTCGGCACTGCGTACGCCATCCCCTTGATTTCGACGCGATAGACGCGGCCGCCCGTCTTCTCCCGCATCCGGATTGCAAGATGAGACCGGCGGCCAGCAGCGCGGCGGCGAGCGTCTTGTTGCGCATGGTTGTCTACCAGAGTCGGTGACCGGCCGGACGTGACGCCGCGCGAGGCGGTCACCTTCCGGGAGTGGCGACTCTATTGGGAGGGAACCCATGCTGGGCTCCGTGCCGTCAGTACAAGCGCCCGATTCCGACGCTGCCCTCGTCCACCGCATCCTGGCCGGGGAGTCGGCGCTGTTCGAGCACATCATGCGTCGCCACAATCAGCGGGTGTTTCGAGCGGCGCGGGCCATTCTGAAGGACGACGCCGAGGCCGTGAGGACGTGATGCAGGAGACCTGACACGCGCGTTCGCCCATCTCGGACAGTTTCGGCGGCGAGGCGCAGCTCGGAACCTGGCTGGTCAGGATTGCGGTGCATGAGGCGTTCGCCCGGGTGCGCAAGCGGAGGCGGCTGACCCCGCTTCCCCGGACGACACCATGGAGGCCGTGTCGATGTTTGATCGCCCGACGCCGACCGATCCCGAGCACGAGGCCAACAATGCGGAGCTTCGCAAGCTCCTCGAGCGCGCGATCGACGAGCTGCCGGAGACCTACCGCACGGTCTCGTCCTGCGCGAGGTGGAGGGCCTGTCGACGGCGACCACCGCCGAGTGCCTGGGCGTCAGCGAGGAGGTCGTGAAGACGCGACTCGCGCGCTCGTCTCAAGCTGCGCGACGGGCTCTACGAGCGGGCCGGCGTCGTCGCGAGCGCCGCGTTCACGTTCGGAGCCGAGCGCTGCGATCGTATCGTGGCCGCGGTGCTGCCTCGCCTGATCGGCGAGCGCACCGGCTGACCGGGTCGCCCTTCCCGGCCCGCTAGGGCACCAGCACGATCTTGCCGTGGTGGCCGTTCTCCATGACCGCCTCGTGCGCGCGCGGCGCCTGCGCCAGCGGCAGCTCCTGGTGGATGATCGGCCGCAAGGTGCCGTTGCGCAGCCCTTCGACGAGCGCCGCGTGGATGCCGGCGAGCTGAACCGGTGACGCGTGGAAGAGCGCCACGCCCAGGATCGCCGCGTTCTTGTTCATGGCCAGGCGCGCGTTGAACTCGACGGAGCCGCGGTTGCCGATCACCGCGATGCGCCCGCGCATCGCGAGCGCGCCGAAGTCTTTCTGGAGATTCACGTTCGCGAGCATCTCGAGGATGATGTCGACGCCCTGCCCGCCCGTGAGCTTCACGACCTCGTCGAGGTAGCCCGGAGCGTTGTGGTCGAGGACGTGGTGCGCGCCCTGCTCCGCCACCATGCGTCGCCCCTTCTCGGTGCTCGCGGTGCCGATCACGGTCAGGCCGCGCGCCCGCGCGAGCTGGACCGCAGGCGATGCCGACGCCGCCGCTGGCCCCGTGCACCAGGACCGATCTCGCCGGCCTCGCCGTGCGCTCGGTGGAACAACGCATGAAACGCGGTCGCGTACGGAACGTTCATCGCCGAGCCCTGGGCGTAGTTGACGTTCCCCGGCAGCTCGTGGACCTGCGTCTGCTCGCAGAGCGTCATCTCGGCGTACGCGCCGGAGATCGAGCCGCCCACGTAGACGCGATCGCCCTTCTTCACGCGGGTCACCGAATCGCCGACGGCCTCGATCACGCCGGCCGAGTCCGAGCCGGGCGTATACGGAAGCTTCGGACCGCGGTTGTCGGTGTTCGAGCGCAGATAGGTATCGACCGGATTCACGCCGACCGCGTGATTGCGAACCAGCACCTGGGTGGCGCCGGGCTGGGGCGCGGGAATCTCCTCGATCTTGAGGACCGACGGGCCGCCGTACGCCGAGACGCGGATCGCTTTCATGCGCTCTCGCTCCTTGCTGAGGATCGTGGAACCCACTGGATCGAAGAAACCTCGCCGAACTCCCGCCAGAGCTTGCGCCAGGAGTCGCCGCCGTCGTCGCTGCGATAGAGATAGCCGTAGCGGCTCGCCGCGAACATCGTGTCCGGCGCCGCCTCCGAGATCGTCACCGTCCAGACCGCCGAGTTCGGCGGCACCGGGAACTTCAGGCGTCTCCCACGTCACGCCGGCGTCGCGCGAGCGGACCACCGTGCCGATGCGGCCGGGCGTGGAGTCGCCGAGGGTCAGGAAGACGGTGCGCGGGTCACCCGGCTTCACGGCGATGCCGCGCGGATAGTGCCAGGGAAAGATCTCGCGGGCGCGGGCGGCCTGCCAGCTCTTGCCGTCGTCGGTGCTGCGCCAGATGTCGTCGTTGACCACGGTGAACACGGTCTTCGGCGGGCCCTCGATCACGAGCACGTTGTGAACGTCCTGGTTTCGGATCTGGCCGTTCAGCTTGCTCCACGTCTCGCCGCCGTCGGTGCTGTAGCGCACGCCGTCGACCTCGAGCCCGACCCACACGTTCCGGTCGTTGGTCGGGTCGACCGCGATGCCGGTCGGCCGCGGCACGCCGACGTTCGGGCATTCGTCCGCGATGTCCACGCGCAGCTTGCCCCAGCTCTTGCCGCCGTCGGTCGACCGGAAGATGCCGGGCGTGCTGGCGTGCCGGTGCCGGCGAACATCACGGACGGATCGACCGGGTCGATGCCCATGCTCCAGACGACCGAACCCTTCATCGGGTTCTCGAGCAGGCGCCAGCGTCGCGCCGCCGTCGTCGCTCCGGTAGAGCCCGAAGTCCGTTCCGGCATACACGACCTCCGGGCGCCGAGCATCCGCGCGCAGCATGCGCACGATGCAATCGGAGTGCATGCCCTGGCGCACGCCGGCGCGCGTCCAGCTCTCGCCGTCGTCGGCGCTCATCATGACGCCCTGACCGACGGTGCCGACCAGAATGTTCCCTTTACCCGTCATGGTCCACCTCCTCCGCAGTCGCATGCAGGCGGTCGCGGGGCCGGGGCCCCGCCCGCCGAGGCGCGCCTATATTCGGACATTCGGCTCGTGAAACGCCCAGACTATACACCGCTCGCGACAGCCCGGCGGGCCTCGGCGATCTCCGCCGGCGCCGCGTTCGCGCCCGGAATTCTCGCTCGGCACGCTTGTACCAGCCGCGCGCGTTGTCGAGATCACCCTCGAGGATGTGCACGATGCCGTGAATCCACGCCGCGAGGGTCGACTTCTCCTTCTGCACGATCTCGTGCGCCTTCTTCCAGTCGCCCGCCGCCAGTAGCTCGACCGCCTCGCCCGAGAGACTCGCTCATGTCGTCCTCCTCTTCTCGCCGTATCCGGAAAGATCCCCACCACCTCGTATCCCAAGCTTCCGGAATCGTTCATTTTTCCTTCGTTCACGGGCGGACCTGCGTCATAGCATCGATGGTGGTGGCCTTCGTCATGATTCCACTACTTCGTAACCTCTCGCGACGCTCCGATCAAGCAACGAATGGGGCGGTCGCGGTGCTCGGCAACTACGGTAACTCCAATATCGGCGACGAAGCCACACTGACCGCGATCATCGAGCAAGTCAGGCGGCGCCGACCCACTCCGAAGCATCATCGCGCTGTCCGTCGACCCGGACGACACGAGGACTCGGCACGGCGTGACGGCGCTGGCGGCCTCGGGGCCGCAACCGGAAGCCACGCGCCCGCCGAGGCCTCGGCCCCTCAGCGCTCACGCCTGTCGATCTGATGCTGAAACGCCCTGCGGCCGTTCGCGTCGATCGTCCGCGGGCCACCTCGACTTGTTGGTCTGGTCCGGCGCGGCTGCCGACGAGGTGATCTTCCCGCTCGCGTGTCGCGCGGCCATGAGCGGAGTCGACCTCTTGATCGTCGGCGGCAGCGGGCAGATCAGCGACCAATCTCTCCGGCCCGTGGAACTTCCCTACCGTCTCCTGATCTGGGTTCTGCCGCCAAGCTGGCGGGCGCGAGGGTGGCTTCCTGTGCGTCGGTGCGGCTCGATCACGGCGAGTCTCAGTCGCACTTTCCTGAAAACCGCGCTGTCGCTGGCCGATCATCGGTCGCTGCGGGACGAGCGCTCACGACGGATCGTCGATGAGCTCGGCGTCCGGCGGCCGAGCGTCGTCGCCGCCGACGTCGTGCTTTGAGTCTCGAGGCCGCGACGGCGCCGGCCGTCATCCGCAGGCCGTCGGATCCTCCGCGCGTCATCGACTCAATATCTTTCCCTATCACGCGCCGTTCTACTGGCCGGACGCCGACCCGGCGATCTATCGCGGGTATCTCGACCACACCGCCGAGTTCATCTGGGTGGCTTGGCCGCCATCGCTACGTCGTGCACCTGTTCCCCACGCAGCTCCGTGCCGACCCTCGCGTGATCCGCGATCCGACGGCGACGCTCGAGGCCAAGGGCATCCGCCTGCCCGCGACGCAGCTGCTCCACGCCCAGGTCACCGGACGTGGAGTAGCCCTCGCCACGCACCATCGCCGCGGTGGATCTGGTCATCGCGACGCGGTTCCACGCGGCTGGTGATGACGCCCCGCGCCGGCACGCCGGTGCTCGTGCTCTCCTCCCAGCCGAAGACCGACGACCTGATGGCCGCCATGGGCCTGTTCCGCGTACCGCGTGTCGATCGATCACATGGAGATGGACTCGCTGACCGCGCGCTTCACGTCGCTCGCCCAGAACGCCGCGAGTGTGCGCGAGCAGATCAGGAATCGAGTGCGCGAGCTCCGGCGCGCGAGTCGACGAGTGCCTGGATGGGCTGCTGGGGGTGCCCTCGGTCGGATGCGGATACCGGGCCGATCCCGATGCGTGTGCTCCTCGCCGCGTGCCGACACGCGGTTCCTGAACCGCCCGCCGGAACGCCCCCGCTAGAGGCTCGGCGCCGATGCGCGACCGAGCACGTCCTCACACCACGCCGCCGCCGAGAGCAGCGGCGCTTCAGTGAAGCGCGCCGCTCACGAGCTGAATGCCCAGCGGCAAGCCTGATGTCGTCAGGCCGCAGGGCACCGTGATCGACGGCAGTCCGAGATCGACCACGGCAGCTGGAAGCTCGCGTCGCCGGTCGCCATGCCTTCGGGAGCGGGCGTCGGCGTGGTCGGCGTCAGCAGCACGTCGTAGCGCTCCAGCAGCGGACTCATCTCCCGGCGGAACTGGCGCCGGATCCTCAGCGCGCGCACGTAAAGATCGCCGGGAATCAGCATGCCCATCTCGATCGAGCTCCGGATCGCCGGCCGATAGAGATCCGCCTTCAGGGCGAAGCGCTCGGCGTGGACGCTCGCGGTCTCGCTGCGCATGATCACGTAGCGCGGCGGCGGCCACGGCGCGAAACGTCGGCGGCAGCTTGGCCTCTTCGATGTCCGGCGCCGGCCCGGCGCGAGCCGGTTGACCACCTGCGCGGTGGTGTCGGCGACCTCCGGCGTCGCGCGCTCGAAGAATTCGCGCAGGAGGCCGACGCGCGGCGCGCGCCGCGAGCGTCAGCGCCGCCAGATAGTCGGGCACCGGCGCGCGCGACGAGCTCGGCGTCCTCGGGATCGTGGCCGGCGGTGATCGAGAGCCCGAGCGCGATGTCCTCCACGCTCCGGGCCATGAGCCCGACGTGATCCTGGCTGTAGCTCAGCGGCATCACGCCGCGTGTGCTGATACGGCCGAACGTCGGCTTGAGACCCACGCAGCCCGCAATAGGACGCGGGGCGCACATTCGAGCCGATCGTCTGGGTGCCGAGCGCCAGCGGCACCATCCGCGCGGCGACGGCGGCGGCCGAGCCGCTCGACGAGCCGCCCGGCGTGCAGGCGACGTTCCACGGATTGCGCGTGGGCGCCGGATCGGAGGTCGCGAACTCCGTGGTGTGGAGCTTGCCGAGCAGGATCGCGCCGGCCGCCTTGAGTCGCGCCACCGAGGTCGCGTCGTGGTCGGGGACGAAGCCGACCATCGTCTTCGAGCCGGCCTCGGTGCGAAGCCCCGCGCTGTAGAAGATGTCCTTGGCGCCGAAGGGTACGCCGTGCAGCGGACCGCGGAACGTGCCGCGCGCGGCCTCGTCGGCGGCCTGCCGTGCCGCACGCCGGGCGCCGTCGTGGTCGACGAGCACCCACGCCTGCAGTCGATCGTCGATCCGCTCGATGCGCTCGAGCAGGGCCTCGACCAGGTCCACGGGCGAGAGCACCTTCTCGCGGATCGCCCGCGCCGCGCGTCGATGGCGTCCAGAGTGTGCAGGCTCATGGGGCCGGCTCGCCGTAGAAGGCCGGCTGCTCATCGTCGCCGACGGGAAACGTCGCCAGCTCGGTCATCCAGCCTGCGACGTCCTCGATCGCCCGCGCGAGCTCCTGGGCGCGCGCGGCTCCGAACCGCCGCTCGGCGGCGGCCCGGAGGTACGCGTCGTACTCGGCGCGCTGGTCCTCACGGTCCATGGGGGCAAATCATCTCACGCCCGCCCGGTCATCGGCTCTTGAGCTTCACGTCCTCATACGGCGCCGAGAACGCGTAGCCGGCGATGAGCCCGATCCCCGACTCTCGACTCGGGGCCCCGAGACCACGTTGAGCCCGGCGTTCAGCCAGATCGGCGCGATCATCGCCTTGTCGTGGATGAGCTGCTGGATGCGGTGCAAGGTCGCCTCGCGCCGCTTCGGGTCGAGATCGCTCGCCTGCTCCAGGAAGAGCCCGTCGATGTCGGCATAGCTTCCGTAGACGTAGGTGCCGCCGGCGGCGACGAACGCTTCGATTCGCGTCGCGGCGTTGCCGAAGCGCGCCGCTGCCGCCCTGGATGAGGCCCTTGAACTTCTGCTCCGCCCAGCCCCTGAAGAAGGCCACGCGCTCGATCGGTCGGAGTCTCACGCGGATGCCGGCCGAGTTCGAGGTAGTTGACGACGGGCTCGCCGACGTACGCGATCGCGGCGTCGCAGAAGTAGTCGCCGGCGTCGAAGCCGTTCGGGTAGCCGGCCTCGGCCAGGAGCCGCCTGGCCTTGGCGGGATCGTACGAATAGCCGGGCGGCTGCCAGTAGAACTCGAAGCTCGAGGGAACGATGCTCCAGGTGATCCGAGAGAACCCGAGCGAGTCTGCCTGGTTCATCGCCTGCCGGTCGATGGCGTAGCTGGCGGCCAGGCGCACGCGCCGATCGTGCCACGGTGATTTCGGATCCCACTGGTCGGGGAAATTGACCCAGAAGCGTAGCCTGACCGACGTTGGGCTTCGAGGGTCAGGCCCGGGCTGCGTCTGATCTCCTCGGCCAGGGCGCCGCGGATCGCGTAGGCGATGTCGACCTCGCCACGCTTCGAGCGTCGCCAGGCGCGTGGCCTCGTCGGGAATCGATCTCAAGACGAGGCGCTTCACGTTCGGCGTCTTGCGCCAGTACTGCTCGAAGGCGTCGACGACGAGCTCGACACCCGGGGTGAACGAGACGAACTGGTATGGCCCGGCGCCGATCGGCGCTTTCTTGAACCCTTCGTCGCCGACCTTTTCGACATACTTCTTGGGCACGATCCAGCTGGCGCCCGTCGCGCCCGCGTAGAACGTCATGAAGTCGGGCCACGGCCGCTTGAGGCGAAAGCGCACCCGTCCGGGATCCGGCGTCTCGACCGCGGCGACGCTGTCCTTGAGCGGCTTGGCGGAGGCCCCGCGGTAGCGCTCGAACGAGAACTTCACGTCCTCGGCGGTTACCGGCTCGCCGTTGTGGAACCGCGCGCCTCTTCCGCAAGACGAACTCGTAGACGAGCCCGTCGGGCGTCATGCTCCACGACTCGGCGAGGCTCGGCGTCATGGCGTTGCCCGGCAACGGCTTCAGCACGGCGTCGTGCAACGCGTAGAGCACCATGAAGGGCGTGATGATCCCGGAGGTCTCGGCCGGGTCGAACCACGTCGGAGCGAGCGAGATGTGAACGGCCCAGGTCATCTGGCCGGCCGGCGCATCAACCGCCGCAGCGCGCGGTGTGGCGCCGAACGACCGTGATCGCGAGGACGAGCAACGAAGCGAAGAGGCCTCGAACATGTCTCATGACGGAAGCCTCCTGGGTTGAGAGTTGTTATTTGCTCTTGAGCTTCACATCCTCGTAGGGCGCCGAGAACGCCCAGCCGGTGATGAGACCGAGACCCGACTCGGCCACACGCGGACCGTGCGCGTGGATGAAGCCGAGCTCCCAGACCGGCGCATACATGGCCTTCTCGTGCATGAGCTGCTGGATCCGGTGCAGGGTCGCTTCGCGGCGCTTGCGATCGAGCTCGCCGGCCTGCTCGCGAAAGAGCCCGTCGATGTCGGGGTAGCTCCCGTAGACGTACGGTCCACCGCCGACCGTGAACACCTCGAGCCGCGTGGCCGCGTTACCGAAGGCGCCGCTGATGCTGTAGGCCAGATTCTTCAGCTTCTTCTCCTGGTAGGCCTTGAAGAAGGCGGCGCGCTCGAGCGGACGGAGCTTCACGCGGATACCGACCGCCTGCAGATAGCCCATCAGCGCCTCGCTCATCGTGGCGGTCGGAGGCTCGCACCAGAAATCACCCGCGTCGAACCCGTTGGGATAGCCCGCCTCGGCGAGAAGCCGCTTCGCCCGGGCCGGATCGAACGGATAGGCCGGCGGCTGCCAGAAGAAATCGAAGCTCGCGGGAATGATGCTCCAGGTGATCCGCGAGAACCCGAGCGTGAGGGCCTCGTTGACGGCCTGGCGATTCATCGCGTGGTTGGCGGCCAGTCGCACCCGCCGGTCGGCCCACGGGGACTTCGGATCCCACTGGTCGAGGAACACCAGCCAGTGCGTCGACACGATCGGGCGTCGGCTTGAGCGTGAGCCCTTGTGTCCGTCGGACTTCTTCGGCGAGCTCCCCTGGAGCAGGTAGACGACGTCGGCCTCGCCGCGCTTGAGCATCGCCAGGCGCGTGGCCTCGTCCTGAACGGACTTGATGACCAGGCGCTTCACGCTCGGGACCTTCCGCCAGTACTGCTCGTGAGCCTCCAGCACCAGCTCGATGCCCGGGTTGAACGCGACGAAGCGATAGGGGCCGGCGCCGATCGGCGCCTTCTTGAAGCCGTCGTCGCCCACCTTCTCGAGGTATTTCTTGGGCACGACCCAGCCGGCTCCCGTGGTGAGGCTGCCGTAGTAGGTCATGAAGTCGGGCCACGGCTCCTTGAGCTTGAAGCGAACCCGGTGCGGATCGACGACCTCCACCACCGGCACGCGCTCGTGCAAGAGCTTGGACGCGGCGCCCCGATACCGCTCGAACGAGAACTTCACGTCCTCGGACGTGACGGGATCGCCGTTGTGGAACCTGGCCCCTTGACGCAGCACGAATTCATAGGCGAGGCCGTCCTTCGAGAGGCTCCACGACTCGGCCAGGCTCGGGGCCATGGGGTTGCCGGGCATCGGTTTCACCAGCGCGTCGTGGAGCGCGTAGAGGATCATGAACGGCGTGCCGATCCCCGGCGTCTCGGCCGGGTCGAACCATGTGGGCGCCAAGGTGATGTGCGCCGCCCACGTCATCTGCCCCGCGGGCACGTCCGGCGCCGCGCCGGCGGACGGCGCGACCGCCAGCACGATGGACAGCACGAGCAGCGATATCGAACGGCGCATCGCCGCGCCCCTAGACCGGCTCGGTCCGGCCCCACACGACCGCCAGGACCGTGGCGCCGTTCTTCGTCGTCACCGAGTGCACGCACCCGTTCGGGCGGTAGTTCATGTTGCCGGTGGCCACCGGTCCTGATTCGTCGGCGTTCGCGCCCTCGATGACGAAGATGAGCTCGTCGCCCACGTGGCGGTGCAGCGGCAGCTGGCGCACCGGGCTCGAACTGGGCAATGATCGCGCGCCGCTCCGGGGTGCCGGTCTTGTCCTCCCAGATCCGCTTCTGGCGCACACCCGGCCGCGCCTCGATCCACGGCAGCTCGCTCACCGCGAAGACCTGGGACGCGGGCCCGCTGCTCGCGCTGCGCGAGCGGCTCCACGCCCCCGGTGATGATCGCCAGGACCGTCGCGCCGTTCGGCGCCGATACGGTATGGACACAGCCGTTCGGGCGATAGCCCATGTTCCCGGCCGTGATCGTACCGAACTCGTCCGAGATGGCGCCCTCGATGACGAACACGAGCTCGTCGCCGACGTGCCGATGAAGCGGCAGCTGGGCGCCCGGCGCGATCCGGGTCATGGCCGCCCGGCGCTTGCTCTCGGCGTGCTCCCAGATGCTCTTGCCGCGAACGCCGGGCTGGCGCTCCTGCCACGGGAGATCGCTGAGCGAGATGATCTGCGACAGCGGAGTTTTCGTCGTGCTCATGGTGTGTTCTCCTGGCTGACGTTGCGTCGTGCCGGGAGAGTAGCGCGCGCCGTGGCGCGGGTCAACGCGGGCCCCGGTCGGTGCTACTTGGCCTTGAGCTTCAGATCCTCGTAGGGCGCCGAGAACGCGTAGCCCGCGATGAGCCCGAGCCCGGATTCGTCGACCCGCCGGCCGACGCCGTTCACGAACGCGAGCTCGTACATCGGCGCGACCATCGCCTTCTCCGAGACGAGCTGCTGGACGCGGTGGAGCATCGCCTCGCGCTTGGCCCGGTCGAGCTCGGTCGCTTGCTCGCGGAAGAGGCCGTCGACGTCCGGGTAGCCGCCGTAGGCGAACTGGCCGCTCGAGACCGCGTAGGCCTCGAGTCGCGTGGCGGCGTTGCCGAAGGAGCCGCCGATGATCTGGACGAGGTTCTTCAGCTTCTTGTCGGCGATGCTCTTGTTGAACGCGGCGCGCTCGAGCGGACGGAGCTTGGCGCGAATCCCGACGCCCTGCAGGTAGCCGATCATCGCCTCGGCCGCGTCGGCCGAGGTCATGTCGCAGAAGTACTCGCCGGCATCGAAGCCTCCGGCATACCCGGCCTCGGCGAGGAGCCGCTTGGCGGCGGCCGGATCGAAGGCGTACGCGGGCGGCTGCCAGAAGAAATCGAACGAGCTCGGCACGATACTGAACGTGATCCTCGAGAGCCCGGAGGTCCGGGCCTGGTCGATCGCGCGCCGGTCGATCGCGAGATTCGCCGCCAGCCGGACGCGGCGATCGTGCCACGGCGACTTCGCGTCCCACTGGTCGGCGAAGTAGAGCCAGTGGGTCGACGGATAGACGGCCTTCAGCGTGAGCCCCGGCGTGCGCCGCACCTCGTCGCCGAGCTCGCCGATCATCGAGAAGGCGATGTCCGCTTCGCCGCGCTTGAGCGCTGCCAGCCGCGTCGCCGGGTCCGGGATCGTTCTCAGCACCAGCCGCTTCACGCTCGGACTCTTGCGCCAGTAGCCCTCGAACGCTTCCAGGACCAGCTCGATCCCGGGCGTGAAGGAGACGAACCGATAGGCCCGGCGCCGATCGGCGCCTTCGAAAGCCGTCCTCCCCACTCGCTCGACGTACTTCCTGGGAACGACCCAGCCGGCGCCGGTCGCGAGCGTGCCGTAGAACGTCATGAAGTCGGGCCACGGCTGCTTGAGCCGGAAGCGCACGCGCGCGGCGTCCGGCGTCTCGACGGCGCGACCTTGTCCTTGAGGCCGCGCGCGAAGATGCCGCGATAGCGCTCGAAAGAGAACTTCACGTCGTCGGCGGTGACCGGATCGCCGTTGTGGAACTTCACCCCGCGGCGCAGCACGAAGTCGTAGACGAGCCCATCCGGCGAGACGGACCACGATTCGGCCAGGCTCGGCGCGAGCGGCTTGCCGGGCATCGGCTTCACCACGCCGTCGTGCAACGCGTAGAGCACCATGAACGACGTGATGATCGTCGTCTCGGCCGGATCGAAGTACGTCGGCACCAGGGTCGTGTGCACGGCCCAGGTGATCTGGTCCGGCGCATCAGGGCCGGCGCCGGCCGCGAGCGCCGGCGCCAGCACGAGCAGCGCGACGACGACGGTCGCGAGGCGTGTCATCGCGCGAGCTGGCGCCCGATGAAGTCGCGCATGAGCGCAATGGCCTTGTCGTTGTCGGCGCTCGCCTGCCTGATGAAGCCGTGGCGGGCGCCCGGGAAATGCACGCGCTCGATCGCGCCGGCCGCCTGCTGGTACGCCTGGACGAACGCGTCGGTGATCGCCGCCGGCACGTTGTCGTCGAGACCCGGGTGCGCGAGCCATACGGGCGGCAAGGTCCGCGCTTCGCGCGCCGCCACGATGCGCGTCACGCTCGCCTCCGCCATCTGCGCCTCGCTCAGGAAGTAGCCGTGGTGGGCGGCGATCAAGCGAGCGGCGTCGAAGCCCGAGCCGTCGTTCTGCCGGCCGACCACGTAGCGGAAGCGCGCGAGCGGATCCGCGACCGGGTAGAGCGCCAGCACGAACGCCACCGATTCGTCGCCGGGAGCCGCGTCGAGCGAGCCGTCGGGCGCGACGATCGGCGTGCCGGCGAACTCGGGCGCGCCGGGCTTGAGCGCCGCGAGCAGCGCCAGCTGGCCTCCGCTCGAGCTCCCCACGATCCCGACGCGCCGGGAATCGACGCCGAGCCGTCGCGCGTGCGCGCGCACGTAGCGCACGCCCGCCGCGACATCCGCGCTCGCCGCCGGGTGCTTGGCAGCCGAGCCCTGGCGAAAGCCGAGCGAGACGACGACGAGGCCGGAGGCCGCGAGGGCTCGGCAATGGAGCGCGCCGGTCAGGTGATCGCCGCGGCTCCAGGCCCCGCCGTGGACGTCGACGAGCGCCGCCAGCGGCGCGTCGGCGTCACCGGTGGGCCGATAGATCCGAGCCAGGAGCTCCTGGCCGTCCGGTTTGGCGAAGGGCGCGTCCACTTCCTCGACTTCGTACGGGGCGGCCTGGTCGAATCGAATTTTCATCGATGCTCTCCCGGGTTGTCGTTCTGGACCTTCCATCAGTCGCGAAGGGCGGGCAAGACCTCGGCGGTGAATCGCTCGAGCTGGGCGAGCTGATCGTCGCCCACGAACCGGATGCAGAGATCGCTGACGCCGGCCGCGGCGTACCGCCGGAGCGCGGCGATCACCACGTCGGCGGGGCCGAGCCCCATCGTGCCGCGCGAGTGCACGCCCCCGCCATAGTAAGTCGCCAGGAATTCGGTGGTCACGCGCTCGGCCGTGCGCGGATCGTCCTCCATCCGGACCGTCGTATACACGCAGAGCTCGAAGCGCGCCCCCGCGCGACCGTGCCGGGCCAGCGCTTCCTCGGCGCGCTCGCGCACGAGCCGGCACTCCTCGGCGTGGACGTAGGTCGTGATGATCCCGTCGCCGAGCCGGCCGAAGCGCTCGAACTGGGCGGCCAGCATCTCTCCGCGGTTCGCCGCGGTGATGAGGACCGGTGGTCCGGCCGGATTCCAGGGAAGCGGGCCGATCGTGTGGTCGGTCAGCTCCACGTCGCCGTGATGATGGGTGACCGGCTCGCCGCGCCAGAGCATGCGCCAGATCTCGACGTGCTCCTCGAGCCGGCGGACGCGCCGCTTGTGGTCGGCGCCGCACGCCGCCCACTCGCGCTCTGCCGACGGCAGGCTCCAGCCCACGCCGAGCCCCATGACGACACGTCCGCGCGAGATCTGATCGACGTTCGCGATCTGGTGGGCGAGCACGACGGGGTGGCGCAGCGCCGGCAAGAGCACCGCCGTCCCCAGCCGCACGCGGGTCGTGATCCCGGCCAGATAGGCCAGGGTCGTGAGCGGCTCGAGCCGTGGCTTCGCGACGATGCTGTCACCGACCCATACGGCGTCGTAGCCGGCCCGGTCCGCGTGGCGCGCCATCGTCCAGCACTCCTCCACGGGAGGCCGCTGCGCCGACTGCATGACCACACCGCGGGTCGGAATGAGGACGCCCAGACGCATGCCGGGCGCTAGTGTACTCCGGCTCCTCAGCCGAGGAGCTTGCGAAGCGAGCCGAGCAGGCGCTCCGGGTCGAGCTCGAGGTCCGTCCGCCGCTCGGCGATCCGGCCCTTCTCGTCGACCAGCACTACGAGGCTGCCGTGGACGATTCGCTCCCGCGCGACGGCGCTGAGCCCGAAGGCGCGAACCACGCGGCCCACGTCGTCCGCCGCGCCGGTCAGGAAGTCCCAGCTCGCCAGATCGATGCCGTAGCGATCGGCGTAGCGCCGCAGCACGTCGGGCCGATCGGTGGCGGGATCGAGCGTGATCGAGACGAAGCGCACGCGCTCGGCGAGCTTCTCCGTGCGGACCCGGCTCTGCGTTCGCGCGAGCTGCGCGGTGATGAGCGGACACGCCTCCGCGCACGTCGTGAAGACGAAGCTGACCACGAGGACGCGCCCCGGAGATTGGCGGACTTCACGATCGCGCCGGATTGATCCACGAGCTCGAACGTCGGAATCATCTCCCCGCGTCCCCTCGAGCAGGCAGACAAGAGCAGGAGCGCCGCGAGCAGCGCCGCGGAGGCTCACGCCGCGGCCACCGGCCACGGCGGGAGCGAGGCCCCTCGCCCGGGCGACAATCGCCAGGACGATCAGCGCATATCCCGTCGGGATCAGCACGGGCTCGAGGCGCTGGAACCACAGCAGGGTGGTCGCCGAGACGCCGGACACCGCGAGCAGCACGCCGAAGGAGCCGAGGCCGCAGTGCGTGAGCGAGGACACGCTGGCGCCGAGCAGGCCGACGATGCCGGCGCCGCTCAGCGAGCCCACCGCGCCCCAGCGCGTCGCCAGACCGCCGATGCCCAGGTAGAGGCCGACGAGCGCCGAGAACGAGACGAAGAACGCGAGGCTCGACCACGTCAGCTCGTAGCTCCACACGGCCACACCGAAGGTGGGATGACGCCGCCCGTACTCCAGCAGCGGCTCGCGCCCGATGAGCGTGACGGCGTCCGCCATCGACGGGGTGAGCCGGACGATGCGGCGCGCGTTCTCCCACGCCGGGTAGAGCCGCACGTAATTCGGCACACCGCCGAGACCGCCGACCAGGATGGCGAGGATCAACGCTTGATAGACGGCAAAGACGGCCAGGATCGCCGCCGCCACCATCCAGCGCCGCTCGGAGATTCGCGTCCCCAGCGCCCGCAGCGCGCTCACGGCCGCGGCTCGATCCACGCGCGGCCGCTCTCCTCGCGAACCTGGGCGAGCACGCGCGCCTTCAGGGACATGAACTCCGCGGTCGCGATGACCTCGGCGGGGCGCGGCCGCGGCAGCTTCACCGGCATCAGGTCGCGGATCTGACCGGGCCGCGCCGTCATGACCGCGACGCGGTCGGCGAGGAAGATCGCCTCGTCGATGTCGTGGGTGACGAAGAGCACCGTCGTCCGCACTTCGCGCCAGACGCCGAGCAGCAGCTCCTGCATCGTCAGCCGCGTCTGGGCGTCGAGCGCGCCGAACGGCTCGTCCATGAGCATCACGCGCGGCCGGTTGACGAGGACGCGGGCGATGCCGACCCGCTGCTGCATGCCGCCGCTGAGCTCGCCCGGGTAGGCGCGCTCGAAGCCGGCGAGGCCGACGAGATTCAGATAGCGCCGAGCCTGGGCGGTCCGCTCGATCGATCCGATCCCGCGCATCTTGAGCCCGAACTCGACGTTGGCGAGCACCGTCTTCCACGGGAACAGCGAGTGCTGCTGAAACACCATCCCTCGATCCGCGCCCGGCTCCACGACCGGCTCGCCGTCCACCATCACCCGCCCGACCGTGGGCTGCACGAAGCCCGCGACCGCGTTGAGCACGGTGGTCTTGCCGCAGCCGGACGGGCCCAGCAGCGCCACGAACTCGCCCGGCGTCGTCATCAGGTGAACTGGCGGACCGCCTCGACCCGCCGGTCGTCGCGCCCGAACACGATGCCGAGGTCGGTGATCTCGATGCGTCCGGTGCCCGTGCCGTTCGCCATGGGCGTCACGCTCCGCCCTTGTCGCGGCGAGGCAGCCACGGCATGCAGCGCGTGCCGACCAGCCGGATGACGAGGCTCGACAGCATGCCGAGCACGCCGATCGTCAGCATGCCGACGACGATCTGCGAGTACTTCACGATCCCGTAGGCGACCCACGTGAAGTAGCCGACGCCGAACTGTCCCGAGATCATCTCGGCCGAGATCAAGCAGATCCACGACACGCCCATCCCGACCGACAGCCCTGTCACGATCGACGGCAGCGCTCCCGGAAGGACGACCTCGCGGAAGATGGCGGTGCGTCCCGCGCCCAGGCTCGTGGCGGCGCGCACGAGCTGACGGTCGATGCCTTCGACGCCGTGGATCGTGTTGAGCACGATCGGGAAGAACGCGCCCAGGGTCGTGATGAACACGATGCTCGACCGCTCGGTGGGCCAGAGCATGATGCTGATGGGCACCCATGCCACCGCCGGGATCGGACGGAGCAGCTCGATGGGCGGGAACAGGAGGTCCTCGGCGAACGCGAACCAGCCGATGACGAGCCTGAGCCCGACGCCGAGCACCGTGGCGATGGCGAAGCCGAGCCAGATGCGCTCGAGGCTGGCCAGGATGTGCACGTAGAAGCCCGCACTGCTGAAGAGCGCGATCGCTTCCGCGAGGACGTCGCCGGGCGCGGGGATGTTCTGGAAGCGCACGTAGAGGTCGAGGTCCCACAGGGTCGCGACGTGCCACGCCAGAAGGAAGAGCCCGATCGACAACGCGCGCAGCGCGGGCCGCCGCCAGCCCACCAGTCGGAGGGGTTCGGCGGCGTCCGCCGGCGCGGTCGGCGCGCCGACGAGTGGCGCGGTGGCCACTACTTGGCGGCCCCCAGCTTCTTCGCTTCCTCGAGCGAGAGGACCTTGCCGCCGTTCTTGGTGGCGAACGCCTCGGCTTCTTCCTTCCAGGCGAACGCGACGAGCGACGCGGTGGCGGCCTTGCCGCTGCCGCCCGCGACGTAGAACGCCCGGATGGGCGAAGAGCTTGAGGCCCGTCGGGTAATCGAACACGTACGCGGCGCTGACGACGCGGCCCGCGTGCTCGGCCTCCCGCAGGGCACCCATCAAGGTCGCCAGCGACGCGTAGGGCTTGATCGGCTCGCCCTTGAGCCACATCTCGGCCGCCGCACGCGGATCCTTGATCGCGGCGCCCGTGCTCGCGTCCTTACCCTCCATGGGCGAGGTGCCGGTCACCACCAGGCGCTGCTCGCGCGCGTAGTCGCGGCCGAGCTCACGGTACGCCTGCTTGACGAAGCGATCGTCGATGAATCCCTCGACGTCGGCGCCCTTGATGATTCCCATCTTCTGGAGCACGGACGCGTCGTACTTGAGGACCTCCACCCACTTCGGCTTGATGGTCGCGTCGAGCGTGAGAAAGCCACCGCGCCCGAAGTAGAGGTAGAGGACCTCCTTGGGGATGGACGTCCACTGCTCCTGCTTCGTGGTCGCCTCCTCGGGATTCTTGGTGATCCACTCGTTGGCCTCGACGACCGCCTTCAGATAGGCCACGACGATCTCCGGGTACTTCTCCAGGAAATCCTTGCGGACGACGGGACCATGCAGATAGGCGACCGACGCCTGGCTGCCGTCGAAGATCTTCCGCCCGAAGCCCTTGAACTCCATGAGCTCGCCCCACGGACAGAAGTCCGCGTGCGCGTCGATCTTCTTCTCCTGGACGCTGGTGGCGCCGATCGGCGGAGCCTGGTTGATCAAGGTGAAGAACTCCTGGCTGAGCCCGCGGTCGACCAGGGCCTTCAGGAGCATCCCGTGCGCGGCCGAGCCGAAGGGCACCGAGACTTTCTTGCCCTTGAGATCCTCGAACCGATAGATCGGCGCGTCGGACGGCACCACGATCGAGTTCCCGGAGCCGTTCACGTTGTAGCCGGTCATCGAGACGATCACCGATCGCAGGCTGTTCGTCTCCTGGAAGCGGGCGATGTTGACGAGCAGCGGATAGTCACCCATGACTCCGATGTCGAGCTTGCCGGCGAGCATCTGGCTCGTGATGGGCGGCCCGGAGGTGTAGTCCTCCCACACGACGTCGTACTTCGCGCCCGCGTATTTTCCCGTGCGCGGCAGGTGCTTCTCGAGGAGCCCGAGCTGCTTGACCGTGATGCCGCCCGAGTAGGTGTCGGTGCACAGGCTCTGGTGACCGATTCCGATGCGGATGGTCTCCTGCGCCGCGCCAGGAGCAGCCATGAAGACCAGGCCGGCCACGAGACCGGCGAGTGAGGCGGGCGTTCCCGGCTTGATCATGCGCCTTTTTCTCCCGATCGCTCTCTCTGCCGCGCGAAAACTCGAGGCGGACTCTTCCCTTCCCTCGGGTCGCGGCCGGTGGGCCCAACAGTCGGAGACCCGGCCCCGGCAGTCAATGTCCAGGGCTGTGGAATTTCTGTAGGGGACTGCGGTTTCCTGTGGCAGGCTCTGGGCGTGAAGACATACCGAGATCATTCCGCAAGTGCCCGTCGTTCCTAAGGAAGCGCGCGATATCCTGAATTCGAACGGGGGAACGGCAGCGACCAGCGCGAGCAAGAGCCGTCGCCGCCCGACTCGCCCGTCAACGAGCGCCCGGTGGTGCTCATCGTCGACGACGACGCCGGAGTTCGCGAGGCGTTGCGCTTCGCCCTCGACGAGCACTTCACGGTGCTCGACGCGCCGCACGGACGGAGCGCCCTCGGCATCGTGCGCGCCGAGCGCGTCGATCTCGTCCTGCTCGACATCCTGATGCCCGAGGTGGACGGGCTCGAGATCTTGCAAGAGCTCAAGGCGGTCGAGCCGGACATTCCCGTCATCATGATGACCGCGGTGAAGACGGTGCGGACCACCGTCGCGGCGATGAAGCTCGGCGCCGCCGACTACGTCACGAAGCCGTTCCAGGAAGACGAGCTGCTCGCCTCGATTCGCCAGGCGCTCGAGCAGCGGGCCCGGCGGCTCGGCGCCTCGGTCGAGCGCGACCGCCCTGATCGCGACGCGTGGCTGCCCCGGACCCACCGGCTACTCTTCGTGGGCGGCGATCCGGGCTGGCGCGCGACGCTCGCCGTCGTGCTGTCGCGGGCGACCAGCGTCGAGACGAGCCCGACCCTGGTCGACGGTCTCAACGACATGCTGCGCTTCCGTCCCACCTGCGTCATCCTGAACGTCAAGCGCTCCACGGCCGAGGCCGGGCGGTTTCTCGGCGCGCTGAACGCGCAGCTGCCCGCGTGCCCGGTGCTCGTCGTGTGCGACGACGTGTACCTGGGCGCGCCGCCGGTGTGGGAGACGTTGAACATCCGCGGCGTCCTGCGGCCGCCGGTCGGATTCGAAGATCTGCTGAGCCGGATCGGCGCCGTGCTCCCGCCGGGTGACGGGCTGAGCGGGCCCTGGCCGCGGCTCGGCGAATCGGTGGCCCGCACGATCGCCCACCTGAGCCGGCACTACGACGAAGACCTGACCGTCGACAGCATCGCGGAGATCACCGACATCTCGGCGAGCCACCTGGCACACCTCTTCCGCTCCGAGATCGGCATGAGCGTGCGCGACTATCTCACCCGTGTCCGCGTGTCGATCGCCCAGGACCTGCTGGCGCACACCGACGAGAAGCTCGAGTCGATCGCGGCGCGCCTGGGCTTCGCCGACACCTCGCATCTCGCCCACGTGTTCCAGCGCATTACCGGAAGGGCGCCGAGCACGTACCGACGCTCGCCGCGCTGACCCGCGCCGCGCAAGGTCGGCGCGCTGCCCGCGGGGTGGGCACCTAGCAACCCGAGACAGAGATCTCGGCAGCCCTGGACACCGATTCCCGTGTCTCGAGGGACGAAGTTCGCCGATACTGTCCCGGTCTCGGATTCCGACCACCAACGCGCTTCGCGAGCGTCCACGTCGATGCGGGCGCATCGACAGGGGGAGAAGAGAGCGTGGATCAGTGGCTGCTCGTGTACGTGGCGATCGGCGCGTTCATCGGCTTCTTCGCGGGCATGCTCGGGATGGGCGGCGGCGGCATCCAGGTGCCGCTCACGACGATGGCATTCGCGGCGCAGGGCTTTCCGCGTGAGCACATGCTGCACGTGGCACTCGGGACGGCGATGGCGACCGTGATCTTCACGTCGCTGTCGAGCCTGCGCGCGCACGACCGCCACGGCGCGGTCAACTGGGCGGTGCTCCGGCGCTTGCTCCTCGGCATCGTCATCGGCACCGGCCTCGGAACCCTGCTGGCGCGCCACATCCCGACCTTCCCGCTGGCGGTGATCTTCGTGGTCTTGCGTGCTCTACATGGCCTCGAGCATGCTCTTCAACTGGAAGCCCAAGCCGACGCGCCAGCTGCCGGGAACGACGGGGCTTCTGCTCGTCGGCACCGGGATCGGCGTCTGCTCGGCGCTGGCGGCCATGGGCGGCGCCACCCTGACGATTCCGTTCCTGGTCTTCTGCAACGTGCCGTTTCACACGGCGATCGGCACGGCCTCGGCCATCGGCTTCCCGATCGCGGTGGTGGGAACGATCGGCTATCTGATCAACGGGTGGGGCTCCGCCGGACTCCCGGCGCACAGCGTCGGCTACATCTACGTTCCGGCGCTGATCGGGTTCACCGTCGGGAGCATGGTGCTGGCGCCCTTCGGCGCGCGGCTCGCGCACCGCACGTCCGAGCGCTCGCTCAAGCGGGATCTTCGCGATCGTGATCGGCGCGCTCGGGCTCAAGATGCTGGTCGCGCTGGCGTAGATGAGGACAGGATCGTGAGCCAGAAGATCGCGCGCCTTCTCGTCGCCAATCGCGGCGAGATCGCCATCCGCATCGTGCGCGCCGCCTGTGAGCTGCAGATGCGGACGGTCGCGATCTTCTCCGAGGAGGATCGAGCCGCCCGGCATCGCTTCGCCGCCGACGAGAGCTATCCGGGTCGGTGCCGGCCGCACCGCGGTCGACGCCTATCTCGACGTGGACGACGTCATCCGCGTGGCGCGCCGCGCGCGCGTCGACGCGATCCATCCGGGCTACGGCTTTCTCGCCGCGAAGCCCGAGATGGCCGCCGCGTGCGCCCGCGCCGGCCTCACCTTCGTCGGCCCGCGCGAGGACGTGCTGCGCGCCCTGGGCGACAAGGTCGCCGCCCGGCACTCGCGCGGGCCGTGGGCGTCCCGACCTTGCCCGGCACCGGTCCCCTGCCGCGGGACCTGGAGAAGGCCAAAGCGCTCGCCGCGTCGATCGGCTTTCCGCTCATGGTCAAGGCCAGCCGCGGCGGCGGCGGTCGCGGCCTGCGTGTCGCGGAGTCGCCGGCGGAGCTCGGGCCGCTCATCGAGGCGGCCCGGCGCGAGGCACGCGGCGCCTTCGGCGAGGACGAGATCTACGCCGAACGGCTCCTGAGCCGGGCGCGCCACGTCGAGGTCCAAGTTCTCGGCGACCTGCACGGAACGCTCGTGCACCTGTTCGAGCGCGACTGCTCCATCCAGCGGCGGCATCAAAAGATCGCCGAGTGGGCGCCGGCGCCGTTCCTGACCGGGGCCGAGCGCGCGACCTTGTGCGACGCCGCGCTCACCCTGGCCCGGGCCGCCGGCTACACGCACGCCGGGACCGTCGAGTTCCTGGTGGACGCGGACACGCGGGCGTTCTATTTCATCGAGGTCAACGCGCGGCTGCAAGTCGAGCACACGGTCACCGAGGAAGTCACCGGGATCGACATCGTGAAGGCGCAGCTCCGGATCGCCGCCGGGGCCCGGATCGGCGAGCCGGATTCCGGCGTGCCGCGACAGGAGGCGATCACCGTGTCGGGGCACGCGCTCCAGTGCCGCGTGACGACCGAGGATCCGGCCCACGGATTCGCGCCCGCGCATGGGCGCCTCACCGCCTGCCAGATCCCCGCGGGCATCGGCATTCGGGTGGACGCGGGCAGCGCCCACACCGGCGCCGTCGTCTCGCCGTTCTACGACTCCCTGCTCATGAAGATCATCGCCCGGGGCGACTCCCGAGGAGACGATCGGACGGATGGCGCGAGCGCTCGGCGAGTCGCGGGTCGAAGGCGTCGCCTCGAATCTGGAATTCCTCGAGCACGTGATCGCGCACCCGGCGTTTGCCGCCGGGGCCTACACCACGCGGTTCGTGGACGAGACACCGGAGCTCGTCGAGTCCGCGGCGGCGCCGAACGGCGCGTTCGGCCTGCTGGAGTTCCTCGGTGAGGTGACCGTCAACGGCAACCCGGAGATGCTCGGCCGGCCGCGCCCCGCGGCGTCCCTGCCCCGTGCGCCGGTCCCTCGCTACGACGCCGATCGCCCGATCCCGCCGGGCAGCCGCGATCGGCTGCGCGAGCTCGGACCCGAGCGCTTCCTCGGCTGGATGCGCCGAGAGAAGCGCATCCTGTTCACGGATACGACCATCCGAGACGCGCAGCAGTCGCTCCTGGCGACGCGCGTGAGGACCCACGACATCCTGGCGATCGCCCCCGCGTACGCGCGGCTCACGCCCGAGCTCTTCTCGCTCGAGTGCTGGGGCGGCGCGACGTTCGACGTCATGCTGCGATTCCTGCGCGAGGATCCCTGGGAGCGGCTGGCGCAGCTGCGGGACGCCGTCCCCAACCTGCTCCTCCAGATGATGGTGCGCGCCTCGAACGCGGTCGGCTACACGAGCTACCCCGACAACGTCGTGCAGCACTTCATCACGCAGGCGACGCACGCCGGCATCGACCTCTTCCGCGTCTTCGACTCGCTGAACGGCGTCGACAACATGCGCGTCGCCATCGACGCCGTGCGCGGCGCCGGGGCGTTGTGCGAGGCGGCGATGTGCTACACGGGCGATCTGTTCGACACGGCGCGCCCGAAATGGAACCTGCGCTACTACGTGGATCTGGCGCGGCAGCTCGAGAAGGCCGGCGCGCAGATCCTCGGCATCAAGGACATGGCGGGGGTATGCCGGCCGCGTGCGGCGCGCGCGCTGGTGGAGGCGCTGCGAGGCGAGGTCGGGCTTCCCATCCACTTCGACACGCACGATACGAGCGGCATCGCCGGCGCCAGCGTCCTGGCCGCCATCGACGCGGGCGCCGATGCGGTCTACGGCGCCCTCGACGCGATGAGCGGGCTCACCGCGCAGCCGAATCTCAGCGCCATGGCGTCGGCGCTGGCCGGGTCGGAGCTCGATCCGGGGCTCGATCCCGAAACCTGCAATCGCTGTCACGCTACTGGGAGATCGTCCGCCGCTACTACGCGCCGTTCGAGGCCGACATGCGCGCCGGAACCGCCGACGTCTATCGCCACGAGATGCCGGGACCGCAGTACACGAACCTGCGCGCCCAGGCCCGGGGCATGGGGCTCGAGCACCGCTGGGACGAGATCTGCCAGCGCTACGCCGAGGTGAATCTGCTGTTCGGCGACCTGGTGAAGATCACGCCGACGTCCACGGCGGTGGCCGATATGGCGCTCTCGATGGTGGCCAACGGCCTGAGCCGAGACGACGTGCTCGATCCGGCGCGCGACCTGGCGTTCCCGAAATCCGTCGTGGCGCTGTTTCGCGGCGAGGTCGGGGCGCCTCCGGAAGGCTTCCCGGCCGATCTCCAGCGCAAGGTGCTCAAGGGCCAGCCCGCGATCTACGGCCGCGCGGCCGCCTATCTGCCCCCCGCCGATCTGGCGGCGCGGCGCCTCGAGCTCGAGGCCACGGTGCGCCGCCCGGTCAGCGAGCGCGAGCTGTCGTCGTGGCTCCTGTTCCCGGCGCTCTTCGTCGAGTACGCGCGACACCGGGATCGCTTCGGCGACGTGTCGGCGCTGCCGACGCCGGCGTTCTTCTACGGACTTCGCGAAGGCGAAGACATCGAGGTCGAGGTGGCGCCCGGGAAGCGCCACGTGATCGGCCTGCTCGCCAGGACGGAGCCCGACGCCGACGGCTTCGTGACCTTGTTCGCGACCGTCGACGGCCAGCTCCAGCTGGTCACGGTCGCCACACCCGCGGCGACGGTCCAGGGCGCACGCGCGCAGGTCCAGACCGGGAATTCCGCGCACGTGAGCGCCGGGTTGGCCGGAACGGTGGTCGCGGTGGCGGTGCGACCCGGTCAGGTCGTCGCGAGGGGCGAGACGCTCCTGGCGATCGAGGCGATGAAGATGGAGACGCACATCATCGCGGAGCGCGACGCGATCGTGGCCGAGGTGTACGTGGCGCCGGGCGACACCGTGGGCCCGCGCGATCTGCTGATTCTGTTGTCGTGAGCCGAGCCGCGGTCGCCTGACGGCGGCGGGCTCAGCCTCGCTTCGACGCCATCAGGGACTGCATCAGGCGGTCCATCTCGCGTTCGAGCGCGACGGCCAGCTTGTCGGCTTCGCTCATGTTGCCGTCACGCCCGAGCGCCTCCAGCCCCTGAGCGAGGCCGGCCGCCGTCGTGGCGCCGATCACCTTCAGCGCCCCCTTGAGCGTGTGGGCCTCGCGGGTCAGCTCCGTCGCCTCGGCGTTGCCGATGGCGTGTCGAAGCGCCTTCATCCGGATCGGCGCGTCCTCGACGAAGATCCCGAGCAGCTCGTCCAATAGCTCGCGGTCCCCGCCGACGTAGTTGAGCGCGGCGGAGAAATCGAATCCGGCTTCGGGCGAGGCATCGCTCGATACGACCGGAACCGGTGCGCCGGCCGCCGGCGTGCCTTCGCTCCCAACGGGCGCGCGGTCGCGCGGCTCCGATACGGCGTCGCTTCCGTTCGGACGTTGCGGAGCGCTCGATGGCCCGGCGGCCGCGGTGTCGTCCACCGGGTCGGCGTCGTGGCCGGTCTGGACGAGCCGGTTCAGGGCGGCCGCGAGCTCTTCGGGCTTGACCGGCTTCGTCAGATACTCGTCCATCCCGGCCGCGAGGCATCGCTCGCGATCTCCGCGCATCGCGTACGCGGTCAGCGCCATGATCGGCAGCCGGCGCCGGCCCGGGTTGCGCGCCTCACTCTGGCGGATCGCCTGCGTGGCCGCGAGCCCGTCCATCACGGGCATCTGAACGTCCATCAGCACCACATCGAACGGACGGTCTCGTAGGCTTCGACCGCCTCCCGCCCGTTGTACGCCAGGATTGGAATGTGGCCCATCTTCTCGAGCAGCCGCACGATCACGCGCTGGTTGACGGCGTTGTCTTCGGCCACCAGCACGTGCAGGCGCTTGGCGGACGCCTCGCGCGAGGCTCGTGCCAGCGGCGTCGTCGGCTCGACCGACTGGCCGAGGGCCAGGAGCACGGCGTTCAGCAGCTCCGACGGCGTGAACGGCTTGACGAGATGGCGCGCGACGCCGAGCGCGCGGCAGCGGGCCAGGTCACCGCTCATCACGTCCGACGTCAGCAGCATCACGGTGACGCCGGCCAGCGCCGGCTCCTGACGGATGCGCTCGGCGACCGCGAAGCCGTCGAGGTCGGGCATCCGGGCGTCGAGGAGCACCAGATTGAACGTGCGACCCGCGGCGCGCGCCCGCTCGAGCTCGACCATGGCCGCCCGTCCGTCCTCCACGATCGTCGGGGCCACGCCCCACGCGGCCAGGATCGCCTCGAGCAGCCGACGGTTGGTCGCGTTGTCGTCGGCGGCGAGGACCGGCAACCCCTGCAAGGCAGTGCGACGGCGCCGCCACGCGCCGGGGCACCGGCACGCGGGCCCGCTCGAGCGCCAGGGTGAAATGGAAGGTGCTGCCACGCCCGAGCTCGCTGTCGAGCCAGATCCGGCCGCCCATCCGCTCGACCAGGCGCCGGCAGATGGCGAGACCCAGCCCGGTTCCGCCGAAGCGGCGCGTGGTCGACGCGTCGGCCTGGGCGAACGCGTCGAAGATGAGCCGGCTCTTGTCGGCCGCGATGCCGATGCCGGTATCCTGGACCGCGACGCGCAACGTCACGCGCGTCGGCGGTCACCGACTCGGCGTCGACGCGCACCGCGACTTCGCCGCGCTCGGTGAACTTGATCGCGTTGCCGACCAGGTTGACGAGGATCTGGCCGAGCCGGCCGGTGTCGCCGACGAGATCGTCGGGAACGCCCGGACGGATCTCGTACGCCAGCTCGAGCGACTTGGCGTGAGCGAGCGACGCCGAGCGTCTTGATCGTCTCGCCCAGGGTCTCGCGCAGGGCGAACGGCACCGGCTCGAGCTCGAGCCGGCCGGCCTCGATCTTCGAGAAGTCGAGGATGTCGTTGATGATGGCCAGCAGCGCCTCGCCCGAGCGGTGGACCGTCTCGGCGTAGTCGCGCTGCTCGCGCGTCAGCGGCGGTGTCGAGCAGCAGCGCGGTCATGCCGATCACGCCGTTCATCGGCGTCCGGATCTCGTGGCTCATGGTCGCCAGGAACTCGGACTTGGCGCGGTTCGCCGCCTCGGCGGCGGCTTCCTTCTGCTTCAGCGCGCTGATGTCGCGGACGATCGTGAAGCTCACCCATCGGCCGCCCGGCCTCGTCGCGAAACGGTGTGGCCACCACCGACACTTCGACGAGCTGCCCCGTCTTGGTCTTGGCGCACGTCTCGAACGACGGGCTGCGAGCGTGCGACCGCCGTCGACGCGCTCGAGCTCGCGTCGTCCCAGAGATCGAGGTCGCGCAGCGGCCGCCCGATCGCTTCGGCCGCGGTGTGGCCGTAGAGTCGGGTGGCGCCTCGGTTCCAGGAGGTCACGACGCCGCGCTGGTCGTGCGAGAAGATCGCGTCGCTCGACTGCTCGACCCTGCAGCGCGAGGAGCCGGTTCTTCTCCTCGCTGCGGTGCAGCGACGCCAGCAGGGATTCGATGTTCTCCGCCATGCTGTTGAAGGCCTGGATGCATTGCGCGGTCTCGGGCGGGCCCCTCGGCGAGGATCCGCACGGCGTAGTCGCCCTGGCCGAAGCGGCGCGCGCTCGCGGCCAGGGTGCGCAGCGGCTGCACTCCGCTCCGGAGCAGGACGAGCGTGACCCCGAGCGACAAGGCCGTGCCCAGGAACAGAATCCCGAGCTTCTCCCAGAAGCCGCGCCACAGCTTGTTGACGGACAGCGCCGGGTTGAGTCGCAGCGAGACGATGCCGTACTTCTCGCCGCCGACCACGACGTGCTGAGAGTCCTCGAGCGGCGGCAGGTGAAGCCTCTGGACGAACCAGGCGGGAGCCTCCACGCGAATCGGCGGGCCGAGCGCCGCGACCGGGTGGCCGGAGTTGTCGGTCCACGCGAACCGGGCGATGGTGGGCTGGCGGGCGCGCGCCTTCACCATCTGCTCGATCACCGCATAGTCGCCGACGACCGCGGGGCCGCTCATCGCCGGCAGCGCGAAGCTCATCTCCTCGCGGAGCTGCTCGCTCAGGGTGGTGCGCTGATCGATGACCTCTCCGCGGAGGATCGAGTACAGCAGCGCGGCGCCGCAGCCGACCAGCGCCAGCCCGCTGCCGAGCACGAGCCGAGCCGTGAGGGAGACATTGCCCCGCACGAGCGCGGCGAGCGTCAACCTCACTACTGGAGCTCGACCTTCACCAGGGTCGTCCGGTAGAACTTCCGCATGCTGTCGAACTCGCTGTCCTTGGACGCGACGAATCGCAGCGGCGCCTCCTGCCTGAGGACTTCGGCGCTCGCCGCCAGGACCTTCGCGCCCTCGGGGTCGTCGCCCATCTTGAGAAACGCCTCGCGCACGGCCTTGACCGTTTCGGCCGGAACCGACGGCAGCGCCGACAGAGCGAGGCTCACGTACTTGTCCGAGCTCCACAGCGTGCGGTAGGCCAGGTTCTCGCGCTGCGCGAAGGCGCGCATCACGGCGGCGTTCACGCCGGCCGCGACGGCGCGTCCGGCCTTGAGGCTGGCCCATCGCGCCTTCCTGGTTACCGGCGAAGTGCACCTTCACCTGGATGCCTTTGCGCAGCAGCGCATCCATCGGGAGGTGATAGCCGTAGAACGCGGCGGTGTGCGGGAAGACCACCTCCTGCCCTGCGAGATCGGTGAGGGAGCGAATCGGCGAGTCCTTCAGGACCACGATTTCGCCGGTGCCGATGTCGTCCTTCGATCGCGCAAACACCCGGTACCCGCTCTCCTCGTTCTCCTTGATGAAGTTGTGGTTGGAGTAGAGGAAGTGGTACTCGCCGCGACGGACCATGGCGGTGTGCTCCGGACCGGTCTGGGCGACCTTGAGCTGGGCGGCACGCCGCCTTTGTCCAGACGTGACAGCGAGTATCGGGTCCCGAGACCTGAGCGGTCAGGGTCGGGCTTCTCAGATGAGCGCTTACACCCTGAACGTGAGCGGCTGGCCACTGCGACCATCCATATGGTCCGAGCACGGCGGGATGAGCAGGACGCCGAGCGGTATCGTGGCCATCCACACTTCTTCATGGGCCTCCCCAAGTGTCGATCGCTGGCATAGAGATTACGTCACGGCATTAAACAGGCGCGGTCTCGGGCGACTTAGGAGTTTATTTATCAGAGACTCGACGACAGACCCGTTGACCGTCGCGGCAGGCAACAGCACGAGTGTCAGCGAATTGTCATCTTTGTCATCCGGGTTCCTCGGAAGCGGGAATTGTCGAGCAGTGCGCGCGGGAGAGGGGAATCAGCATACCGGGTCTACCGGCCGGGAACGCTCCAGAGCCGCCACTGTCGGCGCCACGGGCGTCTGGATCAACCCCGAGGCGCTCAAACTCGAGGACCAGAAGAAAAACAAAGCACAGTGGTTCGCGACTACCGTGATCTGTTTGGTGGCGTTTATCGTTGCTCCTTTCGCGCTTCAATCTTTTACGGGCGGGAAAATGGTCTTCCAGTCGTCCTTCATGCTCGACGACCGTCCAGCCTTTCGCCTGCGCCTCGTCGAGCGCCTTGTCGAGCTGGCCGATGTGCGGACTGGCGGTCGTAGGCCCATTCGCGCTCGGCGTCGGTGTGGTGGACGATCAGAGGCAGAAGCGCGGCGCCGCTGCCGGCGGCGGTCCATTGCAGCATCTGCAGGTCGCCGTCGGAGTTGCCGAAGGCGGCGATGGGGCGGCGGCCGATGTGCTGCTGGATGCCGATCGGGCTTGCCGGCCTTGTCGTCGATGAAGTCGACCTCGGGCAGCTTGCATGAGCACGGGCTTGCCGTCGCGCATCTCGAACTTCGTCTTGCCGCTGCTGCCGACGACCTGCTCGGGCGGGATGCCATAGACCTTGCTCCGTCCACGGGCGCATGAACTCGATGCCGCCGCCGGAGACGATGAAGGTCTTGAAGCCGTTGGCGCGCAGATAGGCGAGCAGTTCGAGCATCGGCTGGTAGACCATCTCGGTGAAGAGCCGCTTGGTCTTCGGATGCTTCGCGGTGGCGATCCAGTCCTTGACGATCTGCTCGAACTCCTCGGTGGTCATGCCCGCGTGCGTGGCCATGACGATCTCCACGATGGCCGTGCTCGCCGCCGGCGAGCGCGCCTTTCACGTCGCCCTTGAGCAGCGAGGCGAAGGGCTCCTTGGTCCTTCCACTCCGGGATGCTGCGGCGCGAGCGCCTTCACGCGGTCGAGCGCGAAGAGGAACTGGAAATACATCGGCTGCTCGGCCCAGAGCGTGCCGTCGTTGTCGAAGCGTGGCGATGCGCTCGGTCGACCGGGACGAAGTCCGGCGAGCCTTCCTTCGTGACTTTCGCCACGAAGGCGACGATGGCCTGCTTGGCCGTGCCGTCGTTCCAGGACGGGGGTGTGCCACCGCCTGGGTCATGGTTGCTAGCGAATTCTGAAGCGCTGACGCGAGCAGGAGGCGGCTATGGGGTTCCGTGGGCGAAGATGGTTCTCATCGCTTTATTTTTCCCATTACTTGCGCCGGCTTCACCGCTCGATCGATACTGCAGCGCTTTTCCGAACGGGTGCGTGACGAGCGTTTTTGCCACGGTTCGCTGTCCTGCTCGCATCGGTCTGATGGCTTTCATCTGTTTAGCATTCCCTTTCGAGATCGTCGGAAGGCGGCTTGGGGCCCAGCCAGATCGAGAAGACTGCGTCCACGAAACCCTTCCCCTCGAAGACGCCCCGACTCCTGTGCTCTCGGCAGGAAGCGTCGTGCCTTTCCCCGGCAGGTACGTGAACGTCATCGTCGTGCCTTCCTTCACGTCGGGAACGAGGGCGAGCATCTTGTCGAACGCGGCCTTCTGGGAGGCCTTGTCCCTCACGTTCCCGTCGAAGGCCCTCCTGGAAGCCCTCGACGAGCTGCGCCATCGTCCAGGTCGCGCAGGAAATACATGCGGATGGCCTTCGCCGCGGTCCGGACGCAACGATCGCCCCGTCGCCGGAAGCGGATTCTGAGGGTAGAGCCCGCCCACGTAGACCTTGAAGACGGACTTCTTCCTGAGGCCAGCCCGTTCAGCTTCCAGTGTCTTTATCGCCGGTCTTGAGCGTGTCGCGGGCGGCGTGATGCCCGCCAGCTCGCCGGCGAACGGCCGTGCCGAGGCGAAACCGTCGACCCGAACAGCACAGAAGCGGGGACTCCAATATCGCGACGACGGAGCGTCTCATGTGTATGTCCTCCCGGATTTGCTTGACGACCCGCATGGGCAGAGTCATGTCGCCTGACTCGTTCGTTGACATTCCTCGTCGTGGGAACCGCATAGCGAGACGGCAGGCCGCTACCAATGGCACCGGCACCGCACTCCCGCACGTCGCAACAGCCCGAACACCGTACACATGTATTGACCCTTTCTCGCAGGCGGCGTCTATGGGACCTTGGTCACGTCGCCCGAGACGCCGATAGACGGGCTCCGGATGCGCCTCGTTGGATCGCGAAGCACGCCCGCCGCGACGATGCGACGACGAAGTCACGCTGATGACTCCCGTCGGGAACCAGTTCATTCCGATCAGAAGCCCGACCGCTAGCTCCGAAGACTTTGAGGAATCGGCGAGTCGACCCGCCTTGAATGTCGCGACATGTCAGCGAGACTGACTCACGGATGTTCGGCAGAGGGCTGCGCCTGCTCGACGGGGGCAGCGGTGTCGTCATCGACCGCGCGCTCATTCTCTCGACTGGATCCGCTGCACCTGGAGGAGATGCTGACCCTGCCAGGGGCAGGGGTCAGCAGCCTCGAGCGCCTGGATGATGTCCAGCGCGCGCACATCCCGCGGCGTGCTTTCGAGGACTGCGGTTGGAAGATCGACGGCAAGGGCCATGCCGCCGACAAGCGGCTCTACCCCCAAGCACGCTCCGCTCGTGGATGGAGCGACTCGGGTCACACGGCCACCGCGCCGTATTGAGCTCGCCGCACCACGCTCGCGGGACGATAATGCGGAAGGACGCGGCGGAGTCTGGCGCGAGACCGCGCGGCGACCGACGGCGGCCACGAGGAAGCCGATCGCCGACCGAGCTCGAAGAGCTCCTCAAAAAGAACTTCGGCACGCCCGGGACGTGCCGAAGGCGCTGCTTTCGAAGATCTCGGTCAAGACGACGGCCACGCTCGCCGCGAGCACTCGTCCCCACCTGGTTGCGCGACGGCCATCCCTCGCCGAAGACGCGAAACCTCGCGAGCACGAAAACTCCGATTGCCACCGGGACGCCCACCACCACGAGCGCGGCGAGCAGGCGCCACTGGATCGCGACCTTGCCGCTCACGAGAAACCAGAGTCGGACGATCTTGGTGCCGGGCAACACCTGTCGAGATCGACCTCGCCAGCGGGGATCAAGCCGATGAGGCAGGAGACGATGGCGAGGTCGAAGAGCAGAAGGCGACCGGTGGTCCAGCGTTTCGAACGAGATCGCGCCCAAAGAGCAGCGCCCCGGCGTCAGGATGACCTGCGGGCCATTCCACGACGCCGTTTTCGAGCGTGAGGCGGTCATTACGGCCCGGTTCGACGAGCGCGATCACCGACATGACGCCCACGGCGATCAAGGCAAGCACAGCAGCGACGACATCACAGCGAAAGCTTCCAGGTACGCTGGTGCCTCGGTCTCGGTCAGACTATATAGGCGGCGGCCACGTGCCTATCAGACAGCAATACGTAACC